>ERZ889217.4-NODE-4-length-136785-cov-12.711556_pt1 | contig 136785 bp, 137 predicted proteins | sample MGYA00521098_ERZ889217 | MGnify/ENA primary metagenome ERZ889217 (study PRJEB32303, sample SAMEA104408613) | aquatic metagenome | biome: Brackish water; feature: Pelagic; material: water | place: Baltic Sea | collected 2014-06-10T22:04:00 | depth 2,362 m ... | reverse complement strand
ATGCAGTGTTGTTGCTTGGCGTGCTTAGGGAGCGTCGCCATTTCCATTCCTCGACGGCACAAAAGACACAGGGAACTATAAAAAGAGTGACCAGATTAATAGTCATTCCTCCGACAGAAGGAATCGCCATTGGTTTTATCACGTCTGCTCCCCGGCCGGTTGCCCAGAAGATCGGCATCAAGCCCACAACCATGGTTGCTATGGTCATGAGGCAGGCGTGCCAAGCTGGAGAGGCGGGCGCCGACTCGGCGATCAGTCTTCGCTCTTGCTGCACTGCGAGCGAAGACTGGAGGCGAGGGGAGTCGAACCCCTGTCCTTCAAACGATCTACACAACCTTCTACATGTTTATACGGTTTTTAGTCTCGGGGAGGGCAGGCGAGCCGTCACGCGTCCTTCCCCAGAGCGTCCACGTAATCGATTCATCCAGGGTAGCGGTCGCTCCATCCCAGACCAGCCTGCAGTCGTCGCATTCCCGGCCAGCAGGCGTCACCGGGAACACGTCGTGGCTCAATTAGGCCGCGAGTGCGAGATCTTCGTAATCTGCTTTTATTTGTTTGATCCGATTTTTTACGAGGCCAACGAATCATCCTCGACATGCAGGCCGGGCTTCACACTCAAAGTCGAAACCATTACGCCCCCGTTAGGGATTGCACACTACGCTTGGTTTTTTAAAATGCAAGCGACTGGTTAGCTGCCAGCCGGGCGGCGACCGGTGAGGGCGCGTTGGAGGGTGAGTTGGTCGGCGTGTTCAAGTCCTCCGCCGGCGGGAAGTCCGTGAGCGATGCGGGTGAGCGGGACGCCTAGCGGGGCTAGGATTTCGATGAGGTAGTTTGTGGTGGCCTCGCCTTCAACATCCGCGCTGAGGGCGAGGATTAGTTCGGTGGGATGCTCCTCGCGCACGCGCTGGACAAGGGGTTCGATGCGGAGCTGTGAGGGGCCGATGTGGTCAAGAGGGGCGAGGCGACCTCCCAGAGAGTGATAGAGGCCACCAAAAGCCCCGCTACGTTCCAGAGGCAGAATATCGGTGGGTTGTTCCACGATGCAGAGTTCACGGCCTTGGCGTTCGGTATGGCTGCAAATCTCGCAGGTGGGACCGGCGGCAAAAAAGCCGCAATATTGGCAAGATTGAATCTCCGATGCCGCCCGTGAGATTGCTTCCGCAAGTTGGGCGGGGCGGGCATCTTTGTGGCCGAGGAGCCACAGGGCGCAGCGCTCGGCACTGCGAGGTCCAAGGCCAGGGAGTCGGCGGAGTTCGCGCGTGAGTTGATTGAAGGGCGGCGGATAGTCGAGCGGCATGTGGATGCGCTTAATGGCCTGAGGCGATACACCCGTCTTCGATTCGCACGAGCCTGTCGCCGCTGCAGGCAAGTTGGTCATCGTGGGTTACAACCACAAGGCTGCGTCCGTCTTTGCGGGTAAGGTCAAGGAGGAGGGTCATAATGACAGCGCCGTTTTTTGAGTCGAGGTTTCCGGTGGGTTCGTCGGCAAACAGGATGGCGGGATCGTTGATGAGGGAGCGGGCAATTGCCACGCGTTGCTGTTCGCCACCGCTAAGTTCCGCCGGGAGGTGCCCGGAACGGTCGGCAAGGCCGACATGGGAAAGGAGTTCGATGGCGCGATTTCGGGCATCACTTCCGCGGATCATGGCGGGCACAAGAATATTTTCCAGTGCAGTGAGTTCGGGGAGGAGGAAGTAGGATTGAAAGATAAACCCCATGCGCAGGTTGCGCAATCGGGCAAGAGCGTTTCCTGAGAGGGAGTAAAGGGATTTTCCCTCGAACAGCACCTCCCCCGACTCCGGGGTTTCAAGACCGGCGAGGGTGTAAAGCAATGTGGTCTTCCCGGCCCCGCTTGCGCCGCAAAGAAAGACAGTCTCACCGGATTGGATGTCCAAATCGATGCCTCTAAGGACTTCAATGCGGGAGCCTCCGATCCGAAATGAGCGGGTGATTGAGCGGGCCTGAAGGCGTGGAGTCATGAACGCTCGGCGAGCGGAACGAATTTTTTACCAACAGCTGGCCCGATGTACTCGCTGAGTGGTCGGTAGAGGCGGTTGTCGGCAAGTTGCTCGAGCACATGGCCAGTCCACCCCGAGCAGCGGGCGATTGCAAAGACCGGTGTAAAGAGGTCGGTGGGGATGCCCATCGAGTAGTAGACCGTCGCCGAGTAGAAATCGACATTTGCATTCAGCCCCTTGCGTTCTTTCATGATGGCCGCGATACGCTCGCTCATGCGGATCCATTTCGGTTCACCCAGCTTATTGCTGAGGATGATAGCCATTTCACGCAGGTGAGGGGCGCGAGGATCGAGAACCTTGTAAACGCGGTGGCCGATACCCATGATTTTTTTCTTTTGGGCAAGTTGCTCCTCAACCCAGGCGTCTACTTTGTCCTCGGCGCCGATCTCTTGGAGCATGTGAATAACGCCCTCATTCGCGCCTCCGTGGAGTGGGCCTTTAAGGGTGCCGATGGCTGAGGTGATCGCAGAATACATGTCTGAGAGGGTAGCGATCGTGACTCGGGCGGAAAAAGTCGAGGCATTCATTCCGTGATCCGCGTGAAGGACATAGGCGACATCCAGCGTGCGCGCAGCCTCAGCCGAGGGTTCTTCGCCATTGATAAGGTAAAGAAAATGGGCGGCCTCTGAGAGGTCAGTGCGGACTGGCGGCAGTTCGAGGCCCTGCCGTGAGCGGTGAAAGTAGGCGGCAATGACACCGATCTGCGCGGTGATTGCCACGGCACGATTGTAGTTCGCTTCGGCACTTAGATCGTGTGGGTCAGCATCATAAAGACCGAGCATCGAGACGGCTGTGCGGATCACATCCATGGGGGCAGCCGCCTTGGGAGCGTGCCGCAGAAATTCAACCACAGGTTCTGGAAGGGCCCTGGCATCTCGAAGCCGGCTGGTCAAGGCATCAAGTTCTGAGCTGTTGGGAAGTTTTCCATGCCAAAGGAGATGAACGATCTCCTCGTAGGTCACCTTTCCCGCAAGCTCATTGATGTTGTATCCCCCATAAATAAGAATGCCCTCCTGTCCGAGCACATCACTTAATTTAGTGGAGTTTGCGATTATTCCTTCGAGACCTTTGGATACAACGGGCATAGATTTTAAAAAAGTTAGGGTGGGAGTGATGATACTGGACGATGTTCCCCTGCGTGAAAAGCCTTACGGTGAGTTTTCTTGCTACAAAGAGGAGACGGGGGCAGTAAATCGAAAAAATGGCCGGGGGTGCCCCTGAGTCAGAGGCACCCCCGCTTTATGACGGCTATAAGCCGGATTCTGTCCAACCGATCGACTTGCGCCGACCGGTCTGAACGGTCATTTGTCTTGCCCGCCCCTTGCGGAGCGGACAGCTCTTGCGAGCTGCGACCAATACCCGGAAGGTTCCCGCGCTTTCGCGCCGGATCGGGCAGGCGACCCTTGCCTTCCTGTTCTGTCTTGCACCGCATGGGGTTTTTCGTGCCCCCGGACTTGCGTCCGGGGCGGTGGGCTCTTACCCCGCCTTTTCACCCTTACCGTCCAGCTTGCGCTGGAGTTGGCGGTCTATTCTCTGTGACACTATCCGTCGGAGTCGGCTTTCGCCGCCCCCTCCCGCGCGTTCTACGCGGCATGCTGCCTTGTGGTGTCCGGACTTTCCTCTCCCCGAAGCCTTGCGGTTCCAGAGAGCGACCGTTCGCCATCACGTATCAACGTATTCCTCTTCCGGATTAGCGCAAGCAGGGAAAAGCCAGTTCAGGATGGCTAGAGACGATCCTCTTCCTGGGACAGGAGGGAAAGAAATGTGGCGGGAGAATCCGCTTTGCGGAGTGAGGCCAAGAGCGCCTCTTTGCTGCAGAGGCGGGCGATGGTGCCGACGACCCGTAGGTAGTCGTTGCTGAACGCCGCTGGAATGCCAGCGACAAACACGAGGTGGATGGGGTTAGCATCAGTTGAGATCGACGGGAACGGGATGCCTGCCGGGCTGACGCCCGCAGCCATGACTAGTGAGCCCACCGAGTTGGTGCGGCCGTGGGCGATCAGAATCCCGCACCCGTGGGCAGTGATCGGAGAGGCATCGCGGACCATCACAGCTTGACTAAATTCATCCCATTTCATCACGCGCAGATCTCCGCGCAGGAGTTCGAGTAGACTTTTCACCGCAGATCCAGGATCAGATGCGGAGAGGGAGAGGTCTATATGGGAACTTTTAAGAACTGTCGGGATAGAGATCATATGTTGGTGCCGCTCCACTTGAGTTTTTGGCGGAGCACCTCACTGAATGGGCGTTCCGGAAGCATGGCGAGGGGAAGCGACCTGGAACTTTTTTTCAAGCTGAGCGAGTCTCCAAGTGTCATGGCGCTCCAGCGTTGGGAATCCGCCGAGACAAACACGGTCTGGCCCTCTTTTGCCACGCCCACCTCGACCACGGATTGGTCACTAATCACCACGGAACGGTTGGTCAGAACATGGGGGCAGATCGGGGTGATGACGAAACTTCCCGAGTCCGGCATGAGAATCGGCCCTCCGGCCGAGAGCGAGTAGGCTGTCGACCCGGTTGGGGTAGCCACGACAAGGCCATCGGCGTTGTAATTAGTGAGAGGGATGCCATCGATTGCGACCCGGATTTGCACCAATTGTGAGCGCTCGCCCCGACTCACTACCACGTCGTTCAAGGCAAAAAGCGTCTCTGTTTCACCAGAGTCCTTGCGAAGCACCGCTTCGATAAGTGAACGATGGCTGATCCTGTAGTCCTTCGCAACGATGCTCTCAACCGCCCGGGGGATTTCATTCGATCCGAGGCATGTGAGGAAGCCAAGTGTGCCAATGTTGATGCCGAATACAGGGGGAATGCGGTCAGGAAGTTTCTGCGCCACCCGGAGGATCGTGCCATCCCCGCCCATGACAACGAGCAAGTCGCATGCTCCGGCAACGTCCGCCTCATCGAGTGTGGAAGATTCTCCGATGAGTGCCGCCGTGTGGCGCTCGAGGACATGCGGGATGTCATCGCCACGGAATTTGCCCAAGAGTTCACGGAGAACGGTGGCGGCGGCAGGCTTTTCCGAGTGGGCGATGACACCGATCATAAGCCCGAAGGAACGCGTTGGCGTGGAGTGCTGCTATGCGGCTGCATCATGGAATTATGCGAATTAGACAAATCCAAAGCTCGATTGCAATGCGCCATTGTGCCGGATTCACTTGAATGGAGTCGTGAGAGACGAAATATTCGGTCCCATGAGCGATGGACAAGGTTCGGCTGGAAATGTGATTGCGGCATTATGCAGTTTTCTGTGTCCGGGGTTGGGCCAGTTGGTGCAGGGGCGTATTCTGGCGGCGATGATCTTCTTTATTGGTGCCGGGATTGCTTGGATTTTCTTGATAGGCTGGGTGATTCACTTGTGGTCTTGTGTGAATGCCGCCTTATGGAAACCCAATGGGTAAGGGTTAGGATTCCATAAAACGCTGGGCGATCGGCATGCGCCGGCCCATGCCGAAAGCGCGGCTGGTCACCTTGAGTCCCGGAGCGGCTTGTTCGCGCTTGTACTCGTTCAGGTCCACGCGGCGGGCGACCCAGCGCACAGTTTCTGGGTCAAAACCCTTGGCTGCAATGGCGCGCACGCTGTGGTTTTCCTCAACATAAAGGCGGAGGATGTCATCGAGCACATCGTAAGGGGGGAGGGAGTCTTGATCAAGTTGACCAGGCTTGAGTTCCGCACTCGGGGCTTTATCGATTGTCCGGACTGGAATGCATGCGCTGGCCGAGTTCATGTGGCGGGCGAGTTGGTAGACGAGGGTTTTTGGAACATCTGAGATGACTGCGAGACCTCCGCACATGTCGCCATAGAGGGTGCAGTACCCGACGGCCAGTTCACTTTTGTTGCCAGTGGTGAGGAGGAGATACCCAAATTTGTTTGAGAGGGACATAAGGGTGAGGCCTCTCAAGCGGGCTTGCATATTTTCCTCTGTGGCATCCTCTGGGCGGTCGCCGAAGGTTGGGCGCATTTGTGCCTTGAATGTTTCGAAGCTGGCCGAGATTGGGATGTTCAAGCAGTCAATGCCGAGGTTTTGCGCAAGGGCGAGGGCATCCTCCACGCTATGGGAGGATGAGTAGGGCGAGGGCATGGCGACACCGGTGACTTTGTCTGCTCCAAGCGCCTCGACGGCTAGACAGGCAACCACAGCGCTATCGATGCCGCCGCTGAGGCCGAGTACCGCAGAATGGAAACCGCATTTCGCAGAGTAGTCGCGAAGACCCAGCACGAGGGCGAGTCGGAGGCTCTCGATGTCCGGAATTATCGGGGCAATGCCTGCTGAAGAAGCGACGGCCGAGGCCTCCTTGAAGGCCGGCAGACGGGCCGCTAGGGTTCCATCCGCAGCGATCGAGAGGGAATTTCCATCGAAGACGAGTTGGTCGTTTCCGCCAACTGCGTTGCAATAATGGAATGGGACGCCGAATTTAATGGCTTGGGCGCGAATCATCGCCTCGCGGCGGGCGGGTTTTCCGAGTTGGAAAGGAGAGGCGCTGAGGTTGAGTATCGCCTCTGCACCGGAGGCAACAAGTGAAGCAACAGGGTCTGTGGAGTAGTGGGGCCTTGCCAGGTAGTCTGGAGTCCATATGTCCTCACAAATTGTGATTCCAACAATCTGGCCGCGGATGTCCACAGGTTGCGGGGCCTCTCCGGGTTCGAAGTAGCGGGTCTCGTTAAAAACATCGTAGGTTGGCAGGAGCGTCTTGTTGACATGCCGCCGGGGGTGTCCAGCTTCAAGAATTGCAGCAGAGTTGAAAAAAGGACTTCCACCGGCCGCAGGATTAGAAGTGACGCAACCGACGATCCATGTTGCTGAGCCAACGGCCATATGGATTTCTTCCAGCGCCAACAGGCTCAGTGGAACGAAATCAGATTGGAAGAGGAGGTCTTGCGGCGGATAGCCGGTGAGGGTGAGTTCCGGGGTGAGAATAACATCCGCCCCGGCATTCTCAAGGCGTTGGCAGGCATCGATGATGCGGCGGGCGTTGCCTTTGAGATCGCCCACGGTGGAGTTGATTTGTGCGAGTCCGACTTGCATGCGACTTTTTCAAGATTAACGCGAAATCACGAATTGAACAGCCCGCACGGCATCCGTTTACCAGAACCCCCACTGTTTCGTCGCTATAATGTAAAGGCCCAGCCCAAGGTTGGTGAGTGCGTGCGCAATGATGCAGGCGGTGAGGTTCTTGGTGCGCACAGCGAGGGTGTTGTAGGCAATTCCGCAGAGGAATGCCGCCGGCCAGTCGGCCGTGTCATGCACCAGCATGAAACACACTGCCACTACTAGAAAGGAGCCCCATTGGAATGTGCCGAATGCCACATTGGTGAAATCCTCACGAATGATCACACGCATTAGAAATCCCCTCCAAAATATCTCCTCGACCAAAGGAACAACCACCACAAGACGGAGAAATCGAGCGACTATTGTGAACCAATAGAGGGTAGGGGACGAGCTGAATACATTGGGATCGAATCCAGCAAGACGGGGTTCCGCAAAGCCGAGAGACTGTGGGGCGATCCAGATGCCAAGCACCATGATGCCGGCTAGGATGGCGAGTCCCATGCCTCGAGGATTTCCAATGGCATATTGGCGACGGTAAAAAAACAACAGCGCACCACAGAGGAAGGTCTGCAGGGGATAGATCCAGTATTCGGGATTTTTAACCCAGAGCGATTCAGTAGGGATCGTCTGAATCGCTGAAATAAGCATGAGCCCCGCGATGAAAACTGAAAAGGGCAGGACATGGGCGGCCATGGGTGAGCGCAGAAAGAATCCCAACATCAGTATCCGCTTACTTTGGCCCAGGGATTTTTGCAAGGAGCATCCGGGTAAGCCGAGGAGCAGTGATCACATGCAGAGGTTGATTGTTGCCGGTTGATGGTCTCAAGTAGCGGACTTAGCCAATCCCAAACCAATATGCTTGGACAACCGACACGCCGAGGAGCGCGCAGAAGCGTTGCCATTAGCCAATTTATGAAGCGGCGCCGTCTTTTGATTATTTTGGTGCTGTTGCTGTTGGTGGCCAGTTCTTCTTTTGGTGCACTTTGGGTTTACCGGAAGTTCAAGGCGCACCAGAGCGCGTCCCTCACCGAGATGGCGGCTTCATACTTGAAGGATCGCAAGCCCAGCGAAGCGCGGATGGCCCTTGAGACGGCGCTTCGTCTCCAGCCAGCAAATGCTCATGCCTTGCGACTGCTGGCCAAGCTGCAAGTGGTGTCTGGTGAGAACGCTGTGGCTCTCGGAACATGGGGGCGCTTGGCCGGGGCCGGAGGAATGACTGTTGAGGATTTATCAATCTATGCACAATCCGCCGCCAGTGCCGGCGAGTGGGCGTTGGCTGAGCGTTTGGCGGATGCGGCGGCGCGTGGTGGAAACTCGGTATTGCGCCACATGCTCCGTGCGGAACTTGAGGGGAGGAAAAACAATCCCGTGGCAATGGAGGGCGAGTTACGTGCGGCGGTAGAGGCTGACAAGAGTGGAAATGCAAAGGCGGTTCTTGCGCGTTTTTTATTGCAACGCCCCATGACTGCCGATTCCGCCTCCGAATTGCGGGGCTTGTTAAAGGAGTTGTCCAAGCGAAAAGACGTTACTGGCGCCGAGGCTCTTGCCAACGGGCTTACTCGGGGATTGGTACCCCTTGAGGAATTCGCTCATTGGATCGCCGGATTGAGGAACCATCCAGGGACGACCCCAAATTTTCTTTTGGTGGCAGATGCTGCTGAAATGCAATTTGCTCCCACTGCTAAGGATAAAATCGTGGCTTCCGTGGTTGCTCGCCTTCAAGGACGACCATTGGATGAGAGGGTTGCTGGACTTCAGTGGTTGGTGCGGTTTGGCGAACCAGCGAAGGGAGTCGGCTTGATCGGGCGCGATGAGGCACTCCAGAGGCGGGAGTTGCTGATGTCTTGGATTGATGCCCAGTCGGTGGCGCAAAATTGGCCTGCTGTGCTCGATGCCCTTTCCCAGCCTGAGGTTCCTTTGCCTCTGCATTTTCTGAATCTCTACAGAGGGCGCACCCTCAAAGCGATGGGTCGGGATAAAGAAGGAATGCTGGAACTTCAAGAAGCTTACCGCACAGCAATGAAGAATCCGGAGGAGTTTCGCCAGGCTCTGGCGTATTTGAATGTCGCTGGGGAGGATGCATTATTTGAACAAGGGTTTTCCAAATTGTTGTCTGAGGAGGCAACGGCCACAGAGTCCTTCCGCGCTCTGTTGCCCTCTTTCAGCGTGCGTCAGGATTCCGCCCACCTGATCAAGGCTTACCAGATTGCCAAGGAAGTTTCCCCTTCATTGGCCTCCGATCTGTCGCTTCAAAATGATATGGATTATCTTTCGTTGGTGCTTGGTCGTCCGGTGGATGCGGCGGTTGTAGCGCTTCGTTCTGAAGGGAACCCAAGGGATTTCGCTCTTCGGTCCACTCAGGGTTTGATGCTGTTGCTTGCGGGACGACCCCAGGAGGCGTTGGCTTGCCTGGATGCCTGTGAACCCGATGTGCATGTTGCAAACCTGCCGCCCCATCAGAAGTTGGTGGTGGCATTGACTCTTGCCGCAAACGGACGCGCGAGCGAGGCAAACAGTGTCATAGCGCTTGTGCCACCATTTGCGATGTCCCGTCAAGAGGTGGAGTTGATCAGGAGGTATTTTCCTCAGAATTCCCCTCTACAAATGCCTCCCGCGGAAAAGGGCATAAATTAACCATCGGAAAACCACACAGACCGGGTAATTCGTCTACACAACACATGGGTTCTTCACACCATAAGCATTCAGGCAACCCACTGACTCCTGTGATCGCCGGGGTTTTCCTCACTATCGGGTTCGGTCCGCTTTTAGCCGCATTTTTTTTCAATCTTTGGAAGTTCGACACCTACCAGTTTTTCCCAATGGCGCTGGCGGGCGCGGGTTTGCTTTTCTGGCGTAGCCTCAATGAGGTTGAGCGACCGCTGGGCTATGGTTCCGGTTGGTTGACGTTTCCGTTGTCTCTGTTGTTTCTGACGATGTTGGCAACTGCGGCGGCGATGTGGTCGCCTTGGCTGGGAGCAGCGGCGTTTTTTCTGTCGCTTGCAACGGGGGCCTGGTGGCTAGGAGGTTGGCCGCTGTGGAAAGCAGTTTTTCCGGCCTGGCTGCTACTTCTCACTATACTGCCGCCTCCATTGAAGTTTGATGCGCGTTTTGCTCTCTTGCTTCAGGAGTGGGCCACCACCGGGAGTAGTCGCGTGTTGGGTATTCTTGGAATCCCTCATTTTCTGACTGGACTGATTATTGAAATTCCAGGCCAGCGGTTGCTGGTCGAGGAGGCGTGCAGCGGCATCAACTCCGTTTTGTTCATGACCTCCGCTTGCGTGTTCTACGCGATGTGGCAGAGGCGCTCACTGCTGTTTCTAGGGGTTCTGTATACGAGCACGATTTGTTGTGTGCTGTTCGGCAACTTGGGGCGGATCACTTCTGGTGCCTGGCTGCTTTTTTACTACCAGATCGATCTTTTTCATGGGTGGAAACATGAGGCGCTGGGGCTTGTGCTGACTGGAGTGTACTTAGGGTCTATTGTTGCCATGGATGCACTGCTCGCCGCCCTAACAACAATTCATAAGCATCGCCACCACAGCTTGGACCCAAACGCCGACAAGACTCCGATCCTCGACGGTGTTTTTTTTGAAGGTTCAGTAAAGTTTATTGCTGTGTTGCTTGTTCTTCTCGGAGGGGTGCAGTTCCTCCGCGGTTGGCAATTTTACTCCGGCAGGGATGCGGCACAAATAGTCAACCCGGACTGGATGGATGGCTCCGCGAAGTTTTCAATGGCTCAGGAATTTGACGGCTGGAGATTGGTCTCTGAGCCGAAGCCTGTGCCAAAGCGTGCGGCTTTTGAGGATGGGGTTTACTCGCATATCTGGAAATACGCCAAAGGCGGAATGATTGTAACCGTGTCATTGGATTATCCATTTTTCCACTACCATGATGTCACGGTTTGTTACCGCGGGGCAGGCTGGCAGATTCGAGATAAAAAGATCGAGCGTGCATCTACGACTAACGGGTTGGTTCCCTGCATGCTTGTTGCCATGGAGAAAGAAGGCGGCATCAATGCAGATCTTTTTGTCAGTACAATCAACGAGACTGGAGTGTGGTTGGAGGAACCGGGTGGAGGATCACCCTTTGGAGAAAAAGGAGTTCCCTTGGCAGAGGGGAGCTTATTTGAGCGCTTGAGTCATCGTTTCCGCCAGTTGCCCAACTCTACTGATGCGCTTGATCAAGGCATGAATTACCGGATCCAGCTTCTTGCGGCAGCGCGCGGAGGGCTTTCACTTGCACAACGACGCGATGTGCAAAAGTTTTTTGAAACTGCTCGAATGCATCTTGCTGGCCAGTTTGTGGATGTGCGTCCGGTTGCCGCATCCACGCCAGACGCAACACGACAGGCTGTACAAGAGGCGATCAATTCAATTCAGCAAGGGGTCGAGAATGCTCCCGATGCCACTGAGCGGGCAATTCAACAAGCAATCAAAGCTGCCGAGGATGGTAGCGAGTCTTTTCCCAGTGCTACTGATAAGGCGGTTCAACAAGCCATTCGTGCGCTCAAAGAATCCCCCGTAGAAACTGTGGATGCCACCAAAAGGGTGATTTTGGAGGCTATTAAAGATGCAGAAGTTCAAGACAAGAGCAACCAATCCAGAAGCGATTTGTGAATTGAGGGGGCATATTTCAAGCAAACTAGTTCAAACTTCCGCTTTAAAATATCATGGCGAATTGTTGCTATGGCGCCACCGTTAATTCCTAGTTCAATCTAGAGCGACGCGAACGAGTGAATTTAAGATAAAGTGCTGCTGCAAGCAGCCCCACTAAGGATGCTGCAATTTGAGCAGGTTCTGGAACAGCGGAAGAGGCAAGTCCACCAACCGGAGTGAATGATCCTGCAGGAACATATGAGGAACCATTGTAGTTCTCCATGGTGGTAGCGCTTCCGTCAGGATTATAAGTCAGATCGGAGTTGGGAACGAGCTTCAGTTGGATGCCACTGTTGCTGTTATTTCCATTTGCCCATACACGGATAAAAAACTCTTGAGGCAATGCAGTGATGTTCGGATCTGGATTGAAGGATCCAAGACTTAAGAGTAATGTGCTAAATGATTGTCGGTCAACCGGAAGAAGCCTTGTGTCTAATGTGGATGTTGCAATTGCGGAGGCATATATCGGCGAGGGGTTGGCTGCGATAGTGCCGTTAAACCATGCCGCGCCGGTTATTCCGCTTCCATCAACAGGTGTTTGTTGTCTGAGGGATGCTGACACTTGTAGATAAAAGTCCGTGAGGGTGACGGGCGTGGCTGATTGAAGACGAAATTGATAATCTTTAATCGTTCCCCAACTGCTCACAGTCTGGTTAGCCGCGTTCCAAACCGAGCCATAAATATTCGTGTTCGCACCGGTTCCTCCGGAGTCGGTGTTGATGTAAATAAGCGCGCCTGAAGCAGGGACGGAAATGCATAAAACAGCAAAAATCCATGTTATTGCAGTGGCTCGGACGCGAGTGGGCATTGACTTAAATTAAAAATAAACACTTACGGGGGGAGGGGGGGGCAATCAAAAAAAGCTCATTTAAACACCTCCCAACTATTTTTTCGCCTTGAGTCAAAGCTTTAAGTGAAACTGTATCTTGCCGCAAAATCTCCCGTGCAAATCACCCCGCGTTTCGGTTAACTTGAAATCGATGTCCGACGAGATTCTTCCCGACCTGCAGGCATGTCTTCTATGCGAGGACGTGCGCCAGGAGGCGAGCGGGCAGCAGACGCTTGTGGGAGTGATCGGCGCGATTCCGGCGCCGGTATTTCCCTTGGGATTTTTCAAATTGTGCCTCTGGTCGCGCTGGTGCGGGGGGATAGGGACGTTTGCCCAGCGCTCCGCGATTCTCACTCCAGAGGACGACACCCCGATAGCTGAGAGCGAGGTTGAGTTCCGTCTGCCTGCACTTGATGCCCATGCTACCAATGTCCACGTCTTTGGTGGACTGCAATTCCAGCATCCTGGCATTTACACCATCGAGGTCAAGGTGGACGGAGAATTGCGCCTGAGAATCCCCTTGCCGCTGGTGAAACTCGGCGAGGGAATGCCTAGTGCTTGAGTCAAGGGCATGAGAGCCTGTGCGTGCGGCAACTCCCCCCCCAAACCCTATGGCCACACTTAATCCCCCCTCCCATGCCTCTGTGGGCTGAGAAAGGAATGTTTTAACACTAAATGCAGCTGTTCGTATTCCTGAATAAAGAAAAACGCGCCCTGCCGAAGCAGGACGCGTTTATAGGGGAGGGAAACTGGTTGTTTCCAGTCAGCTGGATTAGCGGGCGTAGAGTTCGACGACGAGTTGTTCGTTGACGATGGGGTTGATCTCTTCGCGTGTTGGGATGCGGACAACGTTGCCGGTAAGATTGTCCTTATCGACGAGTAGCCAGTCGGGAATAGTGACGATTTGAGTCAACTCGACTCCGCGTTGGGCTAGGCGCTTGGACTTTTCTCCCGTCTTGATGGCAATGACATCCCCTGGTTTTAGATTCATTGAGGAGACGTTGCTCTTGCGACCATTAACGGTCACATGGCCGTGTGAAACCATTTGGCGTGCACCACGGAGGGTCTTGGAGAATCCCATCTTTTGCACAACATTATCCAAGCGGGTCTCAAGGAGCTGAAGGAGGATCTCGCCTGTTACTCCACGGCGTCTGCTGGCAATCTCGAAGTAGCGGCGAAATTGGCGCTCAAGCACGCCGTACTGGTGGCGAAGCTTTTGCTTTTCAGCAAGAGCGATAGCATAATCGCTCTGCTTGCGGCGCGTCCCTTTAGGGCCGTGCATGCCTGGCGGGTAGTTTTTGTTCTCGAAAGCTTTTACTGAGCCGCCGAGGAAGGTGTTGTACCGGCGACTGATCTTGGTTTTTGGTCCTGTGTAACGTGCCATGTGGAAGTTTTAAGTGTTAAGAATTAAGATATAAGTTTCTTGGAGCGAGGTCTCGCAGGAAGTTTAATTTTTAGGTTTTTGCAAATTAAGAATTAGAACTCCCTTAAATGGATCAGACGCGGCGTTGTTTTGGCGGGCGGCAGCCGTTGTGGGGGATGGGTGTCACGTCGCTGATAGAGGAGACTTCAAGACCGATGGCTTGCATGGCGCGGACTGAGGATTCGCGTCCGGATCCCGGGCCTTTCACGCGCACTTCGACTTCCTTGAGGCCGTGTCCCATGGCTTGGCGGCAAGCGTCTTGAGCGACCATCTGGGCGGCATAAGCAGTGCTTTTGCGGGAACCTTTGAATCCGCACTTTCCGGCGCTGGACCACCCGATTACCGCGCCACGGAGGTCGGTGATACTGACGATAGTGTTGTTGAATGTGGCTTGGACGTGGGCAATTCCTTGGGTGATGCCTTTGCTGCCTTTGGCCTTGACGACCTTGATCGGTTCAATGGTGTCATCCAATGAGATGCTGACAGGGGCAGCTGCTACGGCGGGTTTCCCGGCATCGGCTGACTTTTTGGTCTTCGGTGCCTTTGGCTTTGGAGCCTTCTTTGCGGGAGCCTCTGCTGCGGCATCAGGTGCCTTAGCGGCAGGAGTCGGAGCTGCTTCGGCTTTTGGCTCCTCGGGTGGTGTGGTGTTCTCTTCGCTCATACGTTAACGGGTTTGCTTGATATTAAACTTTTCCAGACTTGGCGTCTTTGTTGCGTTGCACGCCGACTGTTTTGCGTGGCCCTTTGCGTGTGCGGGCATTTGTGCCAGTGCGCTGGCCGCGCACGGGGAGTCCACGGCGGTGGCGGATGCCGCGGTAGCAATTGATAGCTTGAAGTCGTTTGAGGTTACCTTGGACTTCACGGCGCAAGTCGCCTTCGATCGGAATCTGGTTGGCGTTTATGGCATGAATGATCGCGTTCAATTGCTCTGGCGAGAGGTCCTTTGCACGGGTATCAGGGTTGATATTGGCTTGCTCGAGGACCTTTATTGTATTGCTAGGTCCCATGCCGTAAATATAGGGCAAGGAGGCTTCGATGCGTTTGTCTCCGGGGATGTCGACTCCAAGTAGGCGTGGCATAATATGGTATGTAGTATCGGGAATCAGCCGTGTGAGGCTCAGCCCTGTTTTTGTTTGTGGCGCGGGTTTTTGCAAACGACGCGGATGACGTTTTGGCGGCGCACGATCTTGCACGCTTCGCACAATCTTTTGACTGAGGCTCGGACTTTCATTGGTTGTTTATTGGTTGTGGTATGTTCGAATTGTCTTCGTGTCTCGCGGTAATGCGGCCCTTTGTCAGATCGAAGGGCGACATTTCCAGCATGACCCGGTCACCTGAGGTGAAGCGAATGAGTGAGAGACGCAATTCCCCGGAGATATTGGCAAGGACACGTTGACCGCTCTCCAATTCAACACGGAACAGGGAGTTTGGCAGTAATTCCACGACCTTACCTTCTACTTCGATAGCGTCTTTCTTTTCCATGTCAATACTTCCGGTTCATTGTTTGTGACCAGAACGGTGTGTTCAAAATGCGCAGAGGGAAGACCATCGATGGTGACCGCCGTCCATTTGTCGGGAAGGATGCGAACGCCAGGCTTTCCCATGTTGATCATGGGTTCGATGGCGAGGGTCATGCCAGCTTTGAGTTTCGGGCCGGAGCCGCGTTTTCCAAAGTTGGGAATTTGGGGGTCCTCGTGAAGGTTGCGGCCAACGCCATGGCCAACAAATTCGCGGACGACGCTGAAGCCATTTTTAACGGCTTCGGATTCGATAAAGTGGGAGATATCTCCAATTCGGTTGCCAGGACGAACAAGACGAATGGCATCATCAAGGATTGCTTCCGTGACCGTCAGGAGACGCTCGGCGGCGGGGTCAGCTATTCCAACAGGAACGGAAGTGGCATTGTCGCCAATCCAGCCGTCACGAATTATTCCGACATCCATCTTGACAATATCCCCGTACTCGATACGGCGGGGACCACCGATGCCATGAACGATCTCTTCATTGAGACTGATGCAAATATGCCCTGGGAATTTTTTATATCCGAGGAAAGCGCTTTTGACTCCAGCGTCGGACATGAGTTGTGAGGCGGCATGATCGATCTCACCAGTGGTGATGCCTGGACGGAGCATTTCAGCAAGTGCTCCAAGAATCTCGGAGGCAGTCTCGCCAGCGAGACGCATTTTTTCGATTTCCTGAGGCTGTTTGATAGGAATCATGCGGCCTCCCTCATGTCAGCATAGAGGGTTTTAAAAACTTCATCGCGACCCGGTGAGACATCGATAGTTTTAAGGAGGCCGAGGTCGCGATAGTAAGTGGCGACGGGGGTGGTGAGTTCGTGGTATTGGGAAAGTCGATGGTCGAGAGCCTCCTCGGTATCATCGGAACGGCGAGCGAGATGGCCGGTACACTTTGGGCAGGGTGAGTCTGCGGTGATTTTATGAAATTCACTATTATAAACGGCGCCGCAGGATTCGCAGGTAAGGCGTCCGAGCATTCGGCGGCGAACCTCGGCGTCGGACAGGGCGAGGAGGTAGACGACATCTAGCGGGCGGGCGCGATCCAAAAGCATGCGATCGAAGGCTTGAGCTTGACTCAGGGTACGAGGAAAGCCATCGAGAAGGAAACGCTCACGGTCATCGACCCATTGTTCGACAACTGTGAGTGCAAGATGGTCGGGGAAGAGGAACCCTTGGCGGGTATAAGTGTCGGCTTCAATACCGAGCGAGGTGCCTGCTGCGCGTTCCCGACGAAGCATCTCGCCAGTCGAAGTATGGGGAATTCCAAAAGTGGCACCAAGAAGTGAGGCTTGTGTGCCTTTACCGGAAGCCGGAGGGCCGAGCAGAACGACGCGCTGTTTCAAGGTCTGAGAGACGCTATAGCTGCGACGCGAAGTAGATCGTGACGCCGGCGATCACAAGAATGCCGATACCAACATAAATCCACACGAGGGTTTGATCATTGATGCCGGTTGTTGAACCGGTACGGCGGCGGTTGTCTTGTGCGCTACGGATGCGGCCCTTGCGAAGGAACCCGTCATAATGTCTCTGGAGCAGATGGGTTTCGACCTGGCGCATTGTATCAAGAACCACGCCAACAATGATGAGCAACCCAGTTCCGCCGAAGAATTGGGAGGTCATATAGGGAACTTGAAGACTCTGTGAGAGGAGTTGCGGAAGAACAGCAATAGCGGTGAGGAAGATGGCGCCAGCAAAGGTGAGGCGGGTCATCGTGTAATCAAGAAAGTCCGCAGTAGGCTTGCCTGGGCGTACGCCTGGGATGAAGCCACCGTATTTTTTGAGATCATCAGCGATCTGAACCGGTTGAAACTGAGTGGCTACCCAAAAGTAACTGAAGAAGAAAATCATCAACCCAAAAAACACATAATGCAACCAGCCGTAGGTAAGAAGGTTTGAGAGATCCTGAGCCCAAGCCACGCCAGGGAAAGCCATGTTTAGGATCGTGGATGGAAAGAGAAGAATGGCTTGAGCAAAAATAATTGGCATGACGCCTGCATAATTCACTTTCAGTGGCATGTATTGCGTCTGGCCCCCAAAAACTTTACGGCCAACAACGCGCTTCGCGTATTGGACGCTGATCTTTCGTTGGGCTTGGGTGACAGCAATGACGGCGGCAACCACAAACAATAGGAAACCAATCATTAAGACCAAAACAACAGGGCTGATTGCATTTTGGGCCTCAGCGGCGGATGGAACAAAAGTCCGCCAAGCTTGAATCAATCCAGCGGGCAATTGGGCTATGATGCCGATCGTGATGATTAGGGACATGCCATTCCCGATTCCTTTTTCGGTGAGTTGATCTCCAAGCCACATGAGAAGCAGGGTTCCGGCAGTCATTGTTACGATTGTAACAATTTGAAAACCAATGCCAGGATCCATGACCAGAGGGAGTCCGAGCCTGTTGATGGTATCCATAATACCTGGCAGGAAAGGATTTGACTGCGGGTTTTCAAAGGATTTTGCCAAGAGGTACGCTTGAAATATGCAAAGCCCGATCGTCGTGTATCGGGTGTATTGCATAATTTTCTGGCGGCCACCATCCTCGCGGGAGAGTTTGCCCAACTGAGGAATGACTGCCGTCAGCAGTTGGAGCATAATCGAAGCGCTGATAAAAGGCATGACGCCTAAAGAAAATATTGCGCAATTCGACAACGCTCCGCCGCTGAATAGGTTAAAAAGGGCGGCTACGCCACCCGAAGCCGCAGCATCGGCCCGATCCAAAAACCAAACCCGAAGCACCTCGGCATTGACCCCTGGAGAGGTAATAGCCGATCCAGCACGAACGACAATAATCACTGCCAACGTAAAAAGAATCCGGGCACGGAGTTCAGGAATCTTAAAAATATTGGCAAATGCACTGATCATGGGTAACGTAAATCAAAATACCGTCATCAAATTACGCGCTGCTAATAAGACAGCACGTAGTCCTAAGGACTTAACCTTCAGTGGAAGAAGCAGGGAGAATAATTTTCCCACCGGCTTTTTCGATTTTTTCGCGTGCTGTGGCACTCACCTCATCGACTTGGATTGTGAGAGACTTTGTAATCTCGCCACGGCCAAGGATTTTAACACCGTCAAAGCGGCCATTCACAAGACCTAATTTGCGAAGAATTTCCTCGGTGATGGTATCGCCATTAGAGAAGTTTTTCTCCAGCGAGTCCAAGTTCACGACACCATAGACAGTCCTGAAGGCTGCATTGTTGAAGCCACGCTTTGGCAAACGACGGTAGAGGGGCATCTGACCACCCTCGAAGCCGGGGCGGATTGAACCACCGGAACGTGCTTTTTGCCCTTTATGGCCTTTTCCGGAAGTTTTTCCTTTCCCGGAGCTTTCGCCAATACCGAGGCGTTTGCGGCGGTGCTTGGCACCAGGATTTGGTTTGAGTGTATGAAGTCTCATGAGAATCAGGCAGCGACAGGTTCGGTGGCTTCTGGAGTTACTGCAGTTTTGGTGCGGATCGTCTTGCCGCGGAGACGGAAGACTTCTTCCTTTGGACGAAGTTGGGTGAGTGCATCAAGCGTTGCATGCACAACATTCGCATGATTGCTGGAACCAAGGGACTTGGCAAGGATGTCACGAATCCCAACAGCCTCTAAAACAGCACGCACTCCCCCTCCGGCAATAACACCGGTACCAGGCGAGGCGGGGCGAAGCAAAACGCGTCCACCGCCGTGAGTACCAGTGACTTGGTGTGGAATAGTGGTATTTAGAACTGCAATTTTAACCATGCGCTTTTTTGAGGCGTCTGTCGCCTTACGGATCGCTTCGCTGACCTCATTGGCTTTACCGAATCCAATGCCGACTTTGCCTTTTTGGTCGCCTGAAACGATGAGGGCGCTGAAACTGAAGCGGCGACCACCTTTAACGACCTTCGCACAGCGGTTGATGAAGACGACTTTTTCAGTCGTTTCTTTTGGTTCCCGCGGGGTTTGTTGGCGAGCGGGTCTTCTTTCTTTGGATTTAGGAGGCATGGTGAGTCTTTATATTAGAATTCGAATCCGCCTTCACGGGCGGCATCGGCCAAGGCCTTGATCTTGCCATGGTATTGGAATCCGCCGCGATCAAAGACCACTTTGGTGATTTGTTTTTCCTTGCCGCGTTCAGCGATGAGTTTGCCGACTTGGATGGCAGTGGCAACGTTTGCACGGATGCCAGGTTTAGCACGCAGATCGGATTCTGTCGTATTGACGGAAGCCAAGGTCTTGCCTTGAGAATCATCAATGACTTGTGCGGTAATGTGGCGTCCCGAGAAGTGAACGGCCAGGCGAGGGCGGGCCGAAGTGCCGGAAAGTTTCTTCCGGAGGCGGGTATGGCGAAGTTTGCGTTTATCGGTGGCGGACATGGGTTACTGGACTGTTTTGCCTTCTTTGCGGCGGATTTGTTCGCCGGCGAACCGCACGCCTTTGCCTTTGTAGGGCTCAGGCGGGTAGTAGGCGCGGATATCTGCGGCGCATTGGCCAACAAGTTGGTTATCAATGCCCTCAATCGTAATTTTTGTGTTATCAGCGATTGTAATTTTTACTTCGTCAGGGATGTTGAAGACGATGGGATGGGATTTCCCCAAATTGAGGTTGAGCTTTTGACCTTGGACGGCAGCTTTGAAGCCAACGCCGTGGATTTCCAGTTGGCGTTTGAAGCCGCTCGTGACTCCTATAACCATATTCGCGAGCAGAGCGCGGGAAAGACCATGCATGGCCCTGTCCTCACGATCCTCAGACGCGCGCACAACGGAGAGAGTTTCCCCGTCAATCTTTGCGGTGATGGATTTTGGAAGTGTCCACTCCAACTTGCCTTTAGGGCCCTCGACAGCGACACCGCCATCTGGCGAAGCGTTGACTTTGACCGTGGGTGGAATGCTAATCGATTTTTTTCCGATGCGTGACATGGGTTACCAGATGTAGGCGAGTAATTCGCCGCCAACGTTTTGTTTGCGCGCCTCGTGACCGGAGAGAATGCCGCGTGAGGTTGAGAGGATCGCGATACCCATGCCGCCGAGGACGCGGGGAATTTCCCCCGCACCAACGTAGCGACGAAGGCCGGGACGGCTCACGCGTTTCAGGCCGGAGATGGCACTGGTTTTGTTGATGAACTTTGTTTGGATGGTGATGTGCTGGTGTCCATCCACAGTTTCTAAGGTAGATTCCTTAATATAGCCCTCTTTTTTCAAGATCTGTGCGATCTCGCTTTTGAGCTTCGAGTAGGGAATCGAGAGGGTGGCTTTGCGAGCACCCGTGGAGTTGCGCAAGCGGGTAAGCATGTCGGCGATTGGATCGGTCATAACGTTGAATCAGGCCTTCTCGGAGGTGGTTTCGGTTTTAGGCGAGGCAGGTTTTTTAAGCTTGTCGCTGAAGGGCATTCCCATTTCGGTAAGGAGAACCTTGGCCTCGGCGTCTGTGCTCGCGGTGGTAACTATCGTGACATCGAAGCCAACGTTGCGCTTGATGCGGTCGAGTTCGATTTCCGGGAAGATTGACTGATCAGCGACCCCAAGGGTGTAATTACCATTGCCATCGAAGGAACGAGGTGAAATACCACGGAAGTCACGAATGCGGGGCAGTGCAGTCTTGATGAGGCGCTCCAAGAATTCATACATGATACGACCACGAAGGGTGACTTTCGCACCAATCGGTTGGTTATCACGAAGTTTGAAGTTCGAGATGGCTTTTTTAGAATTCGTGGTGACCGGGCGCTGACCGGTGATCGTGGTGAGATCGGTTCGCGCAATTTCAAGGGCTTCCTTGGTGTCGGGCGAGGAGCCGATGCAGGTGTTTACAACGACTTTCGTGATCTTTGGGATCTGGTGGACGTTTGTATAACCTTGAAGCTCGCGCATGGCCGGAGCGACACGCGATTTATATTCGGTCAGAAGAGCTGGTTGTTGGATCATGGCTCAGGGTCAGGCGGCTTTATCCGCTTTGTTGTTTGTGGTGGCTTTTTCCAAGAGCTTCACATTGGAAATGTGAAGCGGGCCTTCGCGTTCAATAATAGCACCGTTCGGATGTTCCTGGGATTTGCGCTGGTGTTTCTTGATCATGCGGACGCCCTCAATGATGACTTGGGACTTTTCAGCCTTGACTTCGAGAACTTTGCCGCTGGCACCCTTATGGTTGCCGGAAATGACTGTAACAGTATCTCCGCGACGGACGTGAAATTTTGGACGGCTCATAGGACCTCCGGGGCAAGGGAGATGATTTTCATGAAGTTTTTTTCGCGGAGTTCTCTGGCCACAGGGCCAAAAATACGTGTTCCGCGAGGGTTTGAATCTTTGTCGATGATAACAATGGCGTTGCTATCGAAGCGGAGGACAGAGCCATCGGGACGGCTTACTGGCTTCTTGGTGCGAACGACAACAGCGCGAACGACATCACCTTTTTTCACGGCGCCACCGGTGGAGGCCTCCTTGACGTTAGCAGTGATGATGTCACCGATTTGCGCGGTAGACGTGGCTTTGCCGATGACACCGATCATGGTGGCCATCCGGGCGCCGGAATTATCGGCGACATCAAGGCGAGAGCGGATCTGGATCATGGCTTGGTTTTAATGCTTGAGAATTTCCAAAAGGCGCCAGCGCTTTGTGCGGCTGAGCGGCCTAGTTTCCATGATGCTGACGCGATCGCCGATTTGGGCTTCATTTTTCTCGTCGTGAGCATGGAATTTGGCGGTGTGTTTCGTGATTTTACCGAATTTCGGGTGCGGCACGCGTGTGGTTGTACGGACAACAATGGTTTTATCCATCTTATTCGAGACAACTTCACCCACGCGGACTTTGCGGAGTCCCCTGGATTCAGTGGCAGTGGCGGTATTTTCTTCCATTTACTTAGCGGATGCTTCTTTCACCTTGCGGCTGAGAACGGTTTCGATGCGTGCAACATTGCGACGAGCGACACGGATGAGGTGCGGGCGCTCTAGTTGGCCGCTTTGCTGCTGGACGCGAAAGTTGAAAAGTTCCTCTCTGAGTTCCCTTTTACGGGTTAAAAGTTCCTTTGGAGTAAGTTCTGCAATTTCGGTGATATTCATGGCTCGGATCAGGCGGCGTGATGGCGGGTGAGGAATCGGGTGCGAACCGGGAGTTTGTTGGCCGCGAGTCGAAGAGACTCACGGGCGGTGGATTCAGGAATTCCATCCAACTCAAATAAGATATTACCAGGGCGCACGACGGCAACCCAATATTCAGGTTGACCTTTTCCTTTACCCATACGGGTTTCCGGCGGGCGGGCTGTGACGGATTTGTCCGGAAAAATGCGGATCCACAGTTTTCCTTTGCGCTTCATATTGCGGGTGAGGGCAACACGGGCAGCTTCAATTTGAGTGTTTGTGATCCATCCGCGTTCAAGGGTTTGAAGTGCGAACTCGCCGAAATCTATTTTGATATTGCGTGAAGCAATGCCCCGGCGGCTTCCCCGCTGGGTCTTGCGATACTTCACACGTTTTGGCATCAATGGCATGGTCTTGTCTTTCTAAAGTGTTTGATGTTTCTCAGGCCTCTACAGTGGCGACAGTCTCCACTTGTGCGACGGGAGCGGGTCTCGATTGCTCGCGGGCTTCAGGCTCTTCTTCAACTTTTTTACATATCCAGCACTTGATACCGATTTTGCCGGCAACGGTGTCGGCTTCGGTAAATCCGTAGTCGATTGGTGTGCGGAGAGTGTGAAGTGGCACCTTGCCTTGATGATAGCGTTCAGTGCGAGCAATTTCAGCACCTCCAAGACGACCGGCGCAACGAATCTTAATGCCGAGTGCGCCTTGATCCATGGTGATCTGCACAGCGCGTTTCATGGCTCGGCGGAAAGAAATCCGGCGTTCTAATTGTGAAGCAATATTTTCTGCAACAAGTTGCGCGTCAAGATCGGGGTTTTTGATCTCAACGATATCGATTTTAACTTGTTTTCCATCGGCGAGTTCACTGACTTCCTTGGTGAGTGTCTCGATTTCCTGGCCGCGGCGACCGATAACCACACCTGGTCGGGCAGTATGAATGGTAACGCGAATGCTGTTCCATGCGCGCTCAATAACAATACGAGCAATTGCTGCCTGCTTGAGCTTTTTCTTGAGAGTAGTGCGGATTTTTTCATCCGCTACAAGATAGTTGGCAAAATCCTTGCGCGAAGCATACCAGCGAGATCCCCAGTTACGGGTGACGGGGAGGCGGAATCCGATTGGATTGACTTTTTGTCCCATGATTATTCCTTGGTTTCCGCGGTGTCCGCGGAGGGTTCTTTATCAGGCGCTGGTTTGGCATTGGCTGGTTTTGTCGCCTTGGCCGATGCGCCTTTCTTGGTTGAGGTTTTTTTCGTCTTAGTTTTGGGCTTGTCTTCGCGGCGGACGATTTCGATATCGTCGGTCACTGTGATGAAGATGTGGCTAGTGCGCTTGCGGATTGGACCCGCGCTTCCGCGTGCTTTCGGCTGAAAGCGCTTAAGAGTGGGGCCTTCTCCCACGACAGCTTCTTTCACAACAAGGGCGGATGGGTTTAAGCTGTTATTGTTTTCTGCATTGGCGATTGCACTCCGAAGGGTCTTGGACACCAGTGCGGCAGCCTTCTTGGGAGTGAATCGGAGAAGATCGAGTGCATCGGTGGCGGGCATGCCTTGAATTGCACGCGTAACCTCTCTGGCCTTGAAGGCTGAGATCTTTGCAAACCTATGAATTGATTTTACCTGCATTTTGTTGTGTTTTTCTGACTTTTTACTTGCTATCGACGACGAGTTGGTCCCCTTGCATAACATTGAGGGTCTCATTGGTGAGATTTTGAATCACTGCACCTGAAATGCGTTCTCGCACTTCAATAATTTTTGCATTTCCGATATGTGTGCCATTCCTTAGTATCCGCAATGGCATGCCCAATTTGGCTCCGTCATTAGACCCAATATTAGCCACGACAAGTGATAAATCGTTTTTGTAGTCTAGTACACTGGCATTTTGGAGTGATGGCTTCGATGATTGATTGTCGGGAGGTAAGTCGCCTAATAAGATTATCGTGGTTTTTCGCAATTCTGTTTCCACAGCCATCCGGGATTGAGGATGAATTTGAGTGGATGTCTTCAGAAGCACGTGAATTGATTCCGAAAGAAGAAGCAGCTGTTCAGTAGCTTGTTTTTGTTTTTCTTTTAGATTCCTAATTTCACGGATTGCTTGGAGCATTCGAGACTCCAAGGGATTTGTATCTTCTGTGGTATTGTTTGCAAGACCTAGTCCTTCAAGCCTGATATTAGCATCAGCTAGGTGGCGCTTGAAGATTTCCAACTCCATATTTGAGGCAGCAAGAGCATCCGTTAGATTTCTTATTGTCGCCTCGTTAAGGATTATTTTTTCTTTTAACTGGGCAAAGGAAATTTGATCCGGGTCTGTGGCGTTAGCCGCAGCACCGGATGTGCCTGATTCAAAATCTGTCAAAGAGCTTTCGTTCCGTGCCAACAACCTTCCGGTGTCGAGCAGGAACAGGAGAGCTGCCGCCGTGGCGACAATTCTCACGTGTTATTTGGTCACTTTAGCGGTGTGAGAACCGTGTTTCTTAAAGATGCGTGTCGGCGAAAACTCACCAAGTTTGTGACCAACCATGTTTTCCGTCACAAAAACGGGGATAAATGTTTTGCCGTTGTGGACATTGAATGTGTGGCCAACAAAGTCTGGAGTGATCGTGCTGCGGCGGGACCAAGTCTTGATGGGCTTTTTGGTGCCTGACTCGTTGATACGGTCGATTTTGTCGAGGAGTTTCCACTCCACGTATGGGCCTTTTTTGAGTGAACGAGACATGATTACTTGGATTTCGATTTGCGGCGCTGAACGATGAAGCTATCGCTTGATTTGTGTTTGCTGCGGGTTTTGAAGCCCTTTGCAAGTTGGCCCCAAGGTGACATCGGATGGTGGCGTCCACCACCGCCCTTGCTTTTGCCATTTCCACCACCCATGGGATGGTCGACAGGGTTCATGACCATGCCGCGGACAGTTGGACGGATGCCTAACCAGCGGCTGCGTCCAGCTTTGCCGGAAGACACATTCATGTGGTCAGAGTTACCAACCTGTCCGATTGTCGCGTAGCAATTTTCATTGATGCGACGGATTTCACCAGAAGCGAGCTTTACTAGGGCATATCCACTCTCGCGGTTTGCCAAGGTGGCGACAGCGCCGGCACTGCGGACGATTTGACCGCCACGCCCAGGTGTGAATTCCAAGTTGTGAATGGAGGTGCCGAGAGGGATGGCTTTCATGGGAAGAGCATTCCCAATTTTTGGTTCGGCTTTTTCGCCTGCCTCAACTTTATTGCCAACCGACAAGCCTGCGGGAGCAAGGATGTAGGCTTTCTCTCCGTCAGGGTATTGAATGAGGGCGAGACGGGCAGTGCGGTTTGGATCGTATTCGATTGCGATCACCTCGGCCGCTGCATCGCGTCGTGAGCGCTTGAAATCGATAATGCGGTAGCGGCGCTTGTGTCCACCTCCAATGTGGCGCATGGTAATGCGGCCTTGGTTGTTTCTGCCGCCAGTGCGCTTGATCGCTTCAGTAAGTTTTTTCTCCGGCTTTTTCTTGGTGATTTCAGCAAAGTCCGGGAGCGCCTTGAAGCGGGCGGCGGGGGTAAGAGGTCTAAAGGTTTTGATTCCCATAAATAGTCGATTTGTTAGACGAGGTCGAGTTTCTCGCCTGCTTTGAGGGTCACGATGGCCTTTTTCCAGTGTGGACGGCGTCCAAAGTCGGCGCGACGTTCGCGTTTTTTCTTGCCGGCGTAATTAGCGGTGTTCACATCGAGAACTTTCTTTTTGAAAGCAATTTCGATGGCGCGCTTAATTTGAATCTTATTAGCCGAGGGATTAACGCGGAAAACGTATTTATTAAACTTCTCGGATAGAAGAGTGGCTTTTTCTGTTAGGATGACAGACTGGATATGGTCGTAAACGTCAGTGTTCATTTTGCAAGCCTTTCGGAGATTTTTACCAGAGCACCACGTGTTAAGACAATTTTGTCGAAGGCGAGGAGTTCCTCAGTGTTAACGTCGGCCGCTCTGGTGAGCTGGGCTTTTTGGACGTTGCGTGCAGCTCTAAAGGTATTATCATCGAACCCCTCAGAGACGATGAGAGTTTTCCGGGAGTCAGGGGAAGTGGATTTGAGAAGAGAGACAAATTGACGTGTCTTCGGTTCGGCTACGGCAAAAGAGTCAACTAAGATCACATCACCTAAAGCAATGCGAGCGCTGAGAGCTTTGCGAAAAGCCAGCTTCTTGACAGCCTTGGGAACGTTCTTCGTGTAGTCACGGGGCTTCGGGCCATGGGCCACGCCACCGCCAACCCAGACTGGACTAGAAAAGTAACCAGCGCGGGCGCGCCCAGTGCCTTTCTGGCGCCATGGTTTGCGGCCTGAGAGATTGACGTCGCCTTTGGTCTTGGTGCAAGCAGTGCCGCTCCGCCTGGCGGCCTGAATGGCGACCACGACATCGTGCACGGCTTGATTGCCTTTTGCTTCGTCGGTGATGAGTTGAATCTTCGCCTTTTCGGCGTCCGCGGCGGTAAGAACTGTGGCGCTCATTGAAAATCCTGTGTGGATGCAAAGCACATCCGTGCCGCTTCGGAAGCGGGTTGTCGGTCGGTGTGATTGCGTGTTGTCATGTATTGTTTCATCCGTGTGGGCCCATGTTTCTCGTGGGATAAATTGCCACGTAAACGTGGTGTTCTTACCCCCCGGGGCTGATCGGGAAGGGGGAAACTACAGATCGCTCTCCGGCTTACAAGATAAAAAAAAAGAAAAGTTGAAATCTAGCCGGGCTTTGTCTTTGAGGGGGGTCACAAACCACCTTCCAAGGGATTGCAATAGTGTGTTATTTCTCCAGTAAGAATGACACGTGACAAGTCAGAATCGGTCGGTACCGAGGCTCCGTTCCAGACAATGCTATCGTTCAGCCGTGCAGAGGAGGGAACACGCACGCCTGCTCCAATCGAGGTGCAACCGAGGAGTTGAGCCCCTGTGGCAATGGTTGCGCCGAGCGAGACGGGCTGGAGCCAGTTTTCCGGCAAATAGGAAAAGGTGTGGATGCCCTTTGAAAGAAGTTTGTGAATCTCAAGGTAAGCATTGGGGGTTCCGATGTCGAACCATAGCCCTTCGTCAAGAATGACGCCGCCTACCGGGGCGCCTTTGCGGACAAGGTTGGCGAGGACGGGAATGATGGAAATGACTTCGTTTTTTGGAATGTGCGAGTGGATTTCTGGCGAGAAGATGCTGATCCCGGTAAACAAAAACGAAGGGTCGGAGCTGCTCCCTATGAGTCCGCGGAGATCGGAGATCGCGCCGGTTGCTGGATCGCTCTGGATGCGCCTCTCCGCGCCTCCCGTTCTGAGCGCAAGCGTGGCGATGTTTCCAGAGCGGCCGTGCGCCTCGATGAGGCGATGGAGCGGGATGTCCGCAAGCACATCTCCATTATAAATAATAAACGTCTCGTCGCCGAGCAGATCTTGGGCGTTTTTAATGCCTCCACCAGTCTCAAGCAGGACAGGTTCGTGGAGAAACTCTACGGCGTGTCCGCGGTAGTCGGTGCGGCTCTGGGTCCCGCCAAGGAGGCTGGTGTAGGCCTCGGGCCTATGGTGGGTATTGATCACGAAGCGCTTGATGCCGGTGGCGATAAGATGGTCGAGCGCAAATGTGGCGAGGGGCTTGTTGAAGATCGGGACAAGTGGCTTTGGCAACTTGTTAGTAAGGGGGCGGAGCCGCGTGCCGAGCCCCGCTCCAAGCACAAAGGCGCAGGTTGGGGTATTCATAAGAAGGGGTGGAGTTGAGGATGGATCGGGCGGCTGCCCCGAGCGCAGTCAGTCCTCATGCGCCACAAGGTACCGCATCGGGCTCATGGTGCTCTCCACAAATCCATGTTTTCGGTAAAATCCGAGTGTGGGCTCGGGATTGTCCGTGAGAAGCGTGATGCGGAGAAACTTTTTGTTCTTGGCGAACTCCAGTGCATGGTTGAGGAGTCGGGAACCGTAACCGCAGCCGCGGTAGTCTCGGTGAATAACCAAGTCCTCGAGCAATAATACAAAACCTCCCTCAGCGGTGCTGATTGTGATCAGGAGGTTAATCATTCCGATAATCATCCGCTCGTTTCGGATGACAAAAATCCGCCCCCGCGAGGGTTGTTCGAGAATAAGCCGAAGACCGCGAAATTGTTTTTCACGGTTGGGGGTAAAATCCGCCTCCTGGGTGAACAACTCGAAGAGCAATTCTGTTAGTTCATTGAGGTCATCCAGTGTTGCGGGCTCTATGCGGAGATCGGCCATGTGATGGAACACTTATTTCACATCAAACTGAGTGAAGCAATGCGCGAGACTGCTTTTTTGCTTGCCTGTCAATGGTCGTTAGCGTCCGAAGCGCCTGTCTAGTTCCGCGTGGGACCACTGGATCATGGTTGGACGACCTTGCGGGCAGGCATAGGGCAGTTCGCAGCGTAGAAGGTCGTTCACGAGACGTTGCGCACGCTCCCGCTCATAGCGGAAACCGTTCAGTGCCGCCACGCGAGAAACAGAGCGGATGAGTGCGTCCGTGGAATTTTTTTCGGAACCCAGCATTCCAGTGGATCTGAGGATCTCGCATACCTCAAGAAGTGACGTTGCGGGGTCGTCTGTGTTGAGGCAGGCAGGAAGAGCCTCGATTTTGAATGTGGTTCCTCCAAACGCCTCGACGTGGAACCCGGCGATGCGAAGCGCCTCGAGGTTTTCGGCAATCCAAACGGCATCCTTTTGTGTGAGCTCGGCAATGGCGGGGAGGAGTAATGTTTGAACAACGATACTCCCTGAGGCTGCCTCCCTGCGCATGCTCTCAAAGATGATCCGTTCCGAGGCTGCTCGGGCGTCCAAGATGACAAGCCCATCGGCTCCCTCCATAAGAATCCACCTGTCGGCGAGTCCACCGATCAATCGGTATTCAGCCCCCAGGTTTTGTTCAGGACGGGCGGGGGTGGTTGGCAACTCCATCTGCGGCGGGGAGGTGAAAGCGTGCCTCTGTGGTAGAGGTTGGGTTTTCGGGGCGTCACGATTGGATAGCGGGGAAAATGGGAATTCCTGCGCTTGGGACTTGGGAGTGGAGGCGGCACGGAGGGATTCGATCGTGCGGCGAATAGAGTTGTAAACCGCTTGGCGAAGCAGGTCAGGTCTGTGCAGTCGGATTTCCCTTTTTGCTGGATGCACATTGCAATCCAATGCGAGGGGATCCATGGAGAGCCTGAGAACTGCAAGTGGGTGGCGGCCCCTTGGAAGCGCTTCAGCATAGGCTTCGCGGAGGGGTTGAAACACTGCTGGACACTGAACCACACGGCCATTGAGGATTATAAATTGGAGTTCACGATCAGGTCGACCCTCGCCCGGTTTTGCGATAAGACCCTCGATAGTGATGCCATTTTCATCGGCGGGTACAAGCGGCATCAGGCGGTCGGAAAGGCTGCTTCCGAAGATATCGCGGATTCTAACGAAGAGGTTGTCCGTTGCCGCCGCCTGCCAAAGAACCCGTCCCTCGCGAATCAACGTCATGGCGACACCCGGATGGGCAATTGCCAGCGATTGCATTTGGTGAACAATACGGGCCGACTCAGTTTCCTCACCGCGAAGAAATTTTCTCCTAGCCGGCACATTATGGAACAATGCCGCTACTTCAATTGTTGTTCCTTCAGCAGCTCCGCTGTCAGTAACAGATTCAATTTTCCCGCCAGAGATGCTTATCTCCGTACCTGCATCATGGCCATGAAGGCGGGTCGTGAGACGGAAGCGCGAGACGCTTGCGATGCTCGGGACCGCCTCGCCACGAAACCCCATGGTGCCTACAGTGGCCAAGTCCGTAGCTGATCGAATTTTGCTTGTTGCATGCCGCTCAAGGCTGAGGAGGGCATCCTCGCGATCCATGCCGGATCCATCGTCCACAACGCGGATTAGAGTCGCCCCGCCGCCTGAAAACTCTACCCGAATACGACCCGCACCGGCATCGATGCTGTTTTCGACTAGTTCTTTCACCACCGAGGCAGGGCGTTCCACGACCTCGCCTGCCGCAACTTGGCTGGCGACCTGATCAGACAGAAGGCGAATGTTTCCCATGCGTTTGACTTTGCATGGATTCGTTCCTATGAAAAGAGTGTGATCACTATCACTGACGCTGCCTCAAAGGCATTGATTGAACTAGTCGCCTCCAAAGGGTCCGGCAACGGGTTGCGTTTGAGTGTGGAAAAAGGCGGGTGCGCTGGTCTGCAATACACGATGGAGATCGGTGCCGAAATGGATGGGGATGACGTAATCGAGCACCTTGGAGCACGCGTCTTCATCAACCCTTCAAGCAAGGATTTCTTGAGTGGATCTGTGCTTGACCATGAGGATGCGCTTTCCGGAGCGGGTTTTCGCATTCGCAACCCACTTGCTTCCCGCTCTTGTGGTTGCGGCACATCTTTCGAGCCAGCCGGGGATACGGCGGAACACTGAGGCACCATGTCAGTAGAGTTCGGAGATAAAAATCGCCGCGGATGGTTCAAGGATCCTGATGAAAAGCCGTCTGGAAGAAAAGGAGGGGATGACGGGGGCCTGTTCGGATGGACTGTTATCATCCTTGTTTTTATTGGAATTGCAGTCGCGTGCTGGATTGGGAGTTTTTATATTTTTGGGCATCCTGAAAAACCGATTAGCCATCAGGTTCTGAGCAGATTGAAGAAAATCGAACCACCCAGGAGGTTTGAATTAACATCTGCTCCGCGAGGTGAATTTCTGAGGGCTCCAGAGTTGCTCGAACGCTACCAGCAAATGAAACCGCGCCAGATTGCGCGGACAAATGAAACGTTAATCCGAAATTACATTCGCAACTATAAACCAGCGGACGCTCTTGTGCAGTATGTGCTCGGAACATTCAATATCCTGGATTCCTACGAACTAACTGCTGATGAGTTTTTCCCCTCTGGAGTGGTGGCGATTGCCCAGTCCAAAGAGCACCCTGAGCTGCTGATCGAGCAGATCTTTTGTGCCGACAAGCGGGTGATTCCTGCTCTGCACCGCACGCTGCTGACTGGCCTGGATCTTGATCTCAAGAGAGAAAACGAGTTGGCCGCAGTAGTGAATGTCGAGCGATTGCGCGACGGACGTATTAAGCTCACAACCGTTTCAATTTTGTATCCAAGTTATGAATCTGCAGCGGCGGATGGGACATTCACCTTAGAGCCGCCGCGGGAACTGAATGTCGGCGCGGGATTGCCTGTTATCGATACGGCTCGTCTCAGGGAGGCGGATGCGAAGCATGAGCACCACCGCCAGAAGGCGCTGATAGCGAAATCCAAAGCGGCATCCTCAAAGCCGGTGGAAACCGCCTATGCCCCACAACGTCTCATGCGGGTGGAGAAACCGGTCGCTGTCGAGATGGCATCAACTGAAAATGATAATCCTCCGGTTCCTGCGACTCCAGAGATGGAGGTTCGGGCAGCCATTCCTGTAGTGCCGATCGCTGTAGCCTTGCCTGCCACTGAGGTTGCGCCGACGCCGGAAGTTGCCGCAACGCCCGCCGAGCCGCAGCAACCCAAGGTTATTGCCGCTGCAGGCTCGAGAAATTGGCAGGTTTACGAACCCGGTAGAATGCCAAGGGGACGGTTATTGAGTCCGGGAGACATTGCTGGAATCGCTAAAAGCGGGCCAGCCGGTGAGCGAATTTATTTGCAGGGCGAGTTCAATGTTACCGCCTCGGGATCAGACAGGGCCGTATTGCGTGCCCCTCAGCGTGGATTTGGCACCCGTACAGACAAGATCCGAATCATCGTGCAATACCCGAACGGCATGAATGCGCCTGCCGATGGCGCTTCTGTCTCGCGCAATGCACGGCGACCTTTCCAGGTCATGGATATTCGCGAAAGCACAGGCGGCCAAATCAACGTCTATGTCCGCGAAGTCACCACACCCTAGAGCAATCATCTCTGATGAAATCAAGTGTGGCGGGCCGATGCCCTTTTCGCGCTTCATGGAGATTGCTTTGTATAGTGAACCCAGTGGTTACTATGCCAGTGGAGCGGATTGTATCGGAAGGGGAGGGGATTTTTTCACCAGCGTGAGCACGGGCTCGCTGTTTGGACGATTGCTCGCTGGCCAATTTCTTGAGATGTACAATCTGCTCGGCAGTCCGAAGGAGTTCACAATTGTCGAGCAGGGTGCGAACGATGGCTCTCTGGCAATCGATGTGTTGGCAGAGTTCGCTGGCACTCCGCTAGAAAATGTCAGGTTTGTGATTGTTGAGCCCATGGAAGCGCTGCGCGAGTGCCAGGCAAAGATGTTGGAGGGGCGGCGCGTGGAGTGGGTTTCTGATCCATCATATTTACCGGAGTTTAGCGGCGTTCATTTTTCCAACGAACTGTTCGATGCTCTGCCTTTCGAGATTTTGCGTTGCGCCAATGGCCAGTGGCACGCGTTAAATGTCGTCGAGGCGGGAGGGGGTTTTGTATTCGAGCCTTCCGGGCGAGCTTTTGAAGGAGAGTGTCTCCCGGCAAGGCCAGATGGTTTTCTGGCGGAAGCACGGCCCGCGCAGGAGATGTTATTAGGCGAGGTTTTTCACAAGCTCCAGCGTGGGTTCTTACTGGCTGTCGATTATGGAATGAGTCGGAGGGAATTGCTCGCTCCACACCGCTCGGAGGGGACATACGCGTGTTATTCCAAGCACCAGCGGGATTCCAGGCCGCTGGAGGAGCCGGGCTTTAAAGATATCACGGCCCATGTGGATTTTTCAGCCTTGGCGCGAGCGGCTGTCAGAGCAGGATTTGAATTGCGTGGATTTACCGATCAGCACCATTTTCTTGTTGGTGCATCCACTCGGTTACTAAGCGAGATTGATGGCCGGCAGCCTTGCGGACAAGACGCCAAGCTTTTGCGTTCACTTAAGACCTTGATGCATCCCGAAACGATGGGAACACAATTCAAGGCCATCTTGCTTACTAAAAAAGCATCATCAATTGAAAAAGTGAGTGGGTTTAAATTCGCCCGGGATGCCACTTACCTGCTTGATGAAGCAGATGATTTTCTAATCACCCCCGGCTGCGATTGAAGGCGGAAACGGCACGATCGGCTTCTCGCTTCTCCACACGTTTTTTCAAGTCCTGACGCTTGTCTGCGTCATGCTTGCCTTTTCCGAGGCCAATCTCGACCTTGACGATGCCCTTCTTCCAATACATGCGAAGCGCCGGGAGGGTCAGCCCCTCGCGCTCGACGGCGATGGTCAGCCGGTCGATTTCGGTGCGGTGCAGAAGCAATCGGCGAGGCCGCTTGATCTCGTGCTGTTCATGACTCGCACGTTCATATGGCTGAATAGAGGCGTCGAAGAGCTGGATTTCACCATTATGAATTTTTGCAAACGAACCCTGCAGAGACACAAAGCCACCGCGGATAGATTTGACCTCGGTACCTTTTAATTCCAAGCCCGCTTCGAAGCGTTCGAGAATGTGAAAGTCCCGGAAAGCTTTCCGATTTGATGTTATCTCCGCAGACATGGAGAGGATTCGATGCGGGCTGAGCCGCACTGGAGCAAATGTCAGGCGGCTTCGACTTTAGCCTGCGGGGCATAGCCGATCTTGCCGGCGGCGATTTCTTGAAGGGCAATATCTGCCAGGCCTGCACCGATTTCTGCATCAATCATTGGGCGGCTTCCGGAATTCAATTGACGAACACGGCGGGAAACCACATTGACCAGAATTTGGGGCTCCGGAATTACTTTGAGGGCTTCATCGAGGTATTTGGCATTCATGGAAAATAGTTCGCTTGGTTGAGCGGATTGGCGAATCTATCTACCCCTCACAGGGAGTCAAATTTTTTTTCAATTTTCCGTTGACATAATTGATTGGCACTGTAGTTTCACGCCTCCCAATCCTGGGAAACAACCTAAGCAGGAGACTCCAAAGGGTCGACCGTACTGCAATACAACAATGCAAAAAAAACGCAGCAAACGCTATCGTGAAGCCGCCGGCAAAATCGATGCCACTAAAAAGTATGCCCTTACCGGAGCCATACAAATTCTGAAAACACTCCCTCCGGTCAAATTTGACCAAACGGTTACTCTTTCATTCAATCTCGGCGTAGACCCGAAGCAAAGCGACCAAATGGTTCGTGGCACTTGCCCTCTTCCGCATGGCAGCGGCAAAAATGTCCGCGTTTTGGTTTTTGCTTCAGGCCAGTCAGCGGAGGCTGCAAAAGAAGCTGGAGCTGAATTTGTCGGTTTCGAAGATTTGATCAAAAAAGTAACTGGCGGATTTGCTGATTTCGACGTCGCCATCGCCACGCCTTCCGCCATGGCTGAAGTTCGCAAGCTGGGCCGCGTGCTCGGGCCGCGCGGACTTATGCCCAATCCAAAAACCGGAACAGTCACCGACGATACTGCCAATGCAGTGAAGGAAGTGAAAGCTGGCCGGGTGGAATTCAAACTCGACAAGAATGGCAATGTTGCTGTTCCGGTTGGTAAGATTTCCTTCGCCGAAGAAGCGCTTTCTGAAAACGGCGCTGCAGTAATCGATGCTGTCGTCAAAGCCCGTCCAGCCACTGCCAAAGGTGCATTTGTCGAGGCGATCACCCTCAGTGCTTCGATGTCACCTGGGTTGGCTGTAGATCCAACACCTTATCTCAAAAACTAAGACTTTCATTCCATGAGACCCGAGAAAACCCTTATCGTTTCCGACATTCGTGAGAAATTGCAGGCTTCGCCCTATCTTCTGATCGTTGATTTCTCCGGCATGAAAGTGCCTCATTTCGAAACTCTTCGATCCCGCCTTTCAGATGCTGGCTCACGAATCAGCGTGGTTCGCAACACATTTTTGCGCATCGCCGCCGAGGATCTGAATCTTCCAGAGCTTGGACAGTCCATGTCAGGACAGACCGCAATGGTCACTGGCGAGGAGGATATCTGCGCCGCCGCTAAAATTATCAAAAGCTTCGCCGCCGAATTCAAGATGCCTGCCTTGAGGGCCGGCGTCCTTGATAATGCCGTGCTTAGCGCTTCACAGGTTGAGGAATTGGCGGAATTGCCCAGCAAGGACGTGCTCCGTGCCAAGCTTCTTGGATTGCTCCAAACCCCCGCAAGCCAGTTTGTCCGGGTTCTCAACGAGCCTGGCGCAAGTCTTGCACGCGTTCTCAAAGCCAAAGGGGAAGCTCTCGAGGGGTCTAACTAATCCACTAATTTCGTTTCCGCGACGAATTGTTTGCGGCACGAACAACAAGAAACACAAACCGGTTCCTCGTCGGTCCAGCGGCTGCTGGGCTCAAACTCCTCGAAGCTTCGAGGTGCGACGATACCAAAACACACACAACATATGGCAGACACATCAGCACTCGTCGATCAACTCAGCGGACTCACCGTCCTGGAAATTGCCGACCTCGTAAAACAACTCGAAGAAAAGTGGGGCGTTAGCGCCGCAGCTCCTGTAGCCGTTGCCGCCGCAGTTGGAGGCGCCGCCGCAGCTCCTGTCGAGGAAAAAACCTCTTTCGACGTGATCCTCGCCGAGGCTGGCGGGAACAAGATCGCCGTCATTAAAGAAGTCCGTGCAGCCGTTGCTGGCCTCGGACTCGCCGAAGCCAAAGCCCTAGTCGAGGGCGCTCCAAAGTCCCTCAAAGAGGGAGTCACCAAGGAGGAAGCGGAAGAGATCAAGAAAAAGATCGAAGCCGCCGGCGCTAAGGTCGAAATCAAATAATTTTGATTTTAAGGCAGCGGGGGGATCAAAAATAAAACTTGATCCCTCCGTATGTCAGCCTACTATACCACGTTCGATTTCCCAGTATTTTAATCACATCTGCACCTTCTCAAACATAGAAGTTTCGCCTATCCGTCACCGGAAAACCAGCTTGAATCAGCAGGTTTTTTTGGTTCGGACGTTTTTGTTTCCGTCAAAAGGCGGAATCTCATAGTCGGCCACGCGCCGGCAAACCCAACCCGCGGCATCGCACAAAACCATGTCTGAACGCATTCACTTCGGAAAACTGAAAGAGGCCATCGAGCCACCAAATCTCATCGAGTTGCAGCTCAACTCCTACAACGAGTTTTTTCAAAAAGACGTGCCCATGTCGAAGCGGCGTGACGTCGGACTTCAGGCAGTCTTCCGCGAATTTTTTCCGATCTCAGGTTACGAGGACAAATCGTCCCTGGATTTTGTTAATTACGAATTAGGGGAATCCAAAATGTCAGCCCTTGAGTGCCAGCGTGAGGGGCAAACATTCAGTGCCGCCCTCTACGTGACGTTCCGCTACAAGGACGAGCGCGGAATGAAGGAGGAAAAAGTTTACATGGGTGAGCTTCCACTCATGACGTCGCAAGGCACTTTTGTGATCAATGGAGCTGAACGTGTTGTAGTTTCCCAGTTGCACCGCTCACCGGGCATCTGTTTCGAGACTTCCGTTCATGCAAATGGAAAGCTGCTGCACGGCTTTCGCATCATTCCTGACCGCGGTAATTGGATTGAAGTGCAGTTTGACACTAGCGACCTGCTTTACGTGTATTTAGATCGGCGCAAGCGTCGCCGTAAATTTTTAGCAACGACATTTCTTCGTACGTTGGGCTTTCCATCTGACGAGGACATCATCAATCTTTTCTACAAGACTGAAGAACTTAAGCTTAGCGCAAAACTCGACGAAGAGGAAATCGCTACAAAAGTCCTTATCGCTGACATCCGCGATGGCGAAATCACGGTCGGTCGCGCGTTTGAGCCGCTGACAACCGCAATCGTCCGTCAACTGATCGCCCTTGGGCACAAGTCAGTGAAGGTCGTCGACACAAAAGAGGACGACACAATCATCAAGTCCCTGAAAAAAGATCCGGCCCACAACGAGGATGAAGCACTCAAGGACATCTATCGCAAGATTCGTCCTGGTGATCCACCTACCGTTCAGAACGCTCGGAGCATGCTTAAACGCCTATTCTTTGATGCCAAACGCTATGATCTTGGACGTGTCGGTCGGCACAAGATAAATCAAAAATTGGATCTTAAGGTCGTTGATAGCGTACGCACTTTGACGAATGAGGATTTTGTTGCTGCAATGAAATACGTGGTTCGTCTCCGCGCGGGTGATGGCATGACCGACGACATTGATCACCTCGGAAGCCGACGCGTCCGGACGGTTGGGGAATTGCTCGCCAATCAATGCCGAGTAGGTCTTGCACGAACTGAAAGACTCGTCCGTGAGCGTATGACGTTGTTTGATATCAATATCGACCAAATTACGCCTCAAAAGCTTATCAATCCAAAATCTCTGAGCGCAGTGGTTCGTGATTTCTTCGGTCGCAGCCAACTCAGTCAGTTTATGGATCAGACAAATCCGTTGTCTGAGTTGACTCACAAGCGCCGACTCTCTGCCCTCGGGCCAGGGGGATTAAGCCGCGATCGTGCAGGCTTTGAAGTTCGCGATGTGCACCCCTCTCATTACGGACGTATATGCCCGATTGAGACTCCTGAAGGTCCAAACATCGGTCTTATCAGCTCATTAAGCACATTTGCCCGAATTAATGAATTTGGCTTTATTGAAACACCTTACCGCAAGGTTGCTAATGGTCGCGTGACTGATGAGGTCGAATACCTCAGCGGTGATCGTGATGAGAATTTCTACATCGCCCAAGCGAACTCTCCGATGGATGCGAAGGGGAATCTCAATGGTGAGAAGATTTCTGCCCGCTACCGTGGGGATTTCCTCGAGGTTGAGCCATCCAGTATCCAATACATGGACGTATCGCCCAAGCAATTGGTGTCTGTTGCGGCCGGTTTGATCCCGTTTCTTGAGCACGATGATGCGAACCGTGCGTTGATGGGATCGAACATGCAACGTCAAGGTGTGCCATTGCTTGTGTCCGATTCCCCGATCGTGGGAACAGGTATTGAGGGCCGTGTGGCCCGCGACTCCCGCGCGGTCATCTGCGCCGAGGCGGCCGGAAAGGTTGCATCGGTCACCGCTACCCACATTGTGGTAACAAAGGACGGGAAACTTCCTGAAGGCAAGAAAAAGATCAAACACGACCCAGAAAATGGTGTTCATGTTTACGAGTTGCGCAAGTTCATGCGCTCAAATGCGAGTACGTGTATCAACCAAAAGACAATCGTCAAAAAAGGTCAGACTATCAAGAAAGGCGACGTTATTGCCGATGGACCGAATACAGAGGATGGAGAATTGGCACTCGGTCGCAACGTCCTCGTCGCGTTCATGCCATGGAATGGATATAACTTCGAGGACGCCATCCTCATTTCTAAGCGTGTCGTTAAAGAGGATATCTACACATCGATTCATATTGATGAATTCGAGATTGGAGCCCGCGACACCAAACTTGGCCCAGAGGAAATCACTCGTGATATCCCAAATGTAAGTGAAGAGGCATTGCAGAACCTTGGTAGTGACGGAGTTGTTCGTATCGGAGCTGAAGTCAAACCCGGCGATATTCTTGTCGGCAAGATTACTCCCAAAAGCGAAACCGAACTTGCTCCCGAGGAGCGTTTGCTCCGAGCGATCTTTGGTGAGAAGGCAGCAGACGTTAAAGATACCTCGCTGACAGTCCCTTCGGGCACTTATGGCATCGTCATGGATGTCAAGGTTTCCTCTAAAAAGGAGGTTCAGCGGACCAAGATGACGCCTGCGGAATCCAAACGTCAGCAGAAAATGATCCTTGAGGACTTCAAGAAGAGCCAAGATGACCTGCATGAGCAGCTTACGGCGGCCCTTTCAAACATCCTTCTCAACGAAAAAATCCCTCTCGACGTGGTCAACGCCCAAACCGGTGAGATTATCATTCCGGCTAACCGTAAGATTACCAAGCAACTCCTTCGCAAGCTTGCCAGTGTGTACAATCACGTTGAGATCGATCCTAGTCCGATCCGTAACAAGATTCATGAAATCATTGGTCAGTTTGAGCACAAATTCGTGGATCTCGAAAATGATCGTGACCAGAACCTCGGCCGCATCGAAAGCGGTGATGACATTGATCCAGGTATCATCAAACAGGTCAAAGTATACATCGCTAGTAAGCGTAAGCTAAGCGTTGGTGATAAGATGGCTGGTCGTCACGGAAACAAGGGTGTCGTTGCTAAGATTGTACCAGAAGAAGACATGCCTTTCCTAGCGGACGGCACACCCGTCGATATCGTGCTGAACCCGCTTGGCGTGCCAAGCCGCATGAACGTCGGGCAGGTTCTTGAAACACACCTAGGTGTGGCCGCAAAGGCCCTAGGGTTCAAGGTGGCTACCCCTGTGTTTGACGGCATTCCAGAATCCAAGATCCGAGAATACCTTAAAGAGGCAAAAAAAGTCGAAGGTTTCACTTGGATCAACGAAAACGGCAAGGCCACGCTTTACGATGGTCTCACCGGTGACGAATTCGACCAACAAGTCGTGGTCGGTTACATCTACATGCTTAAGCTCGGACACCTTGTTGCCGACAAGATCCACGCCCGCGCGGTTGGGCCATACAGCCTCGTCACGCAGCAACCACTTGGTGGCAAGGCTCAATATGGTGGCCAGCGTTTCGGCGAGATGGAGGTCTGGGCGCTCCAAGCCTATGGAGCAGCATATACGCTCCAGGAACTCCTCACCGTTAAATCCGATGACGTGGCCGGCCGTACACGCATTTACGAGAGCATTGTAAAAGGAGACAACTCGCTAGAGGCGGGAACCCCTGAGTCATTCAACGTTCTTATTAAGGAAATGCAAGGGCTTGGCCTAGACGTCAAAGTCGGTGGCCAAAAACCCAGCTTGACTGAGGGAATCGCCTGATTTCCCCATCATCAATCAACCGCTGAATCATTTATAACATGAAAGAGATCAACTTCCGCGAAGCAATCGGTGAAACAAAACCAGTTGGATTTGACGAGGTCGCCATCACGGTTGCCTCCCCCGATGCCATGCGCAGCTGGAGCAAAGGAGAGGTCAAGAATCCTGAGACCATTAACTATCGCACATTCAAGCCTGAAAAAGGAGGCTTGTTCTGCGAGCGCATCTTCGGGCCAACGCGCGATTGGGAGTGCTCATGCGGAAAATACAAGCGCATCAAGCATAAAGGGGTGATCTGTGATCGTTGCGGTGTCGAGATTACCCTCTCGCGCGTCCGTCGTGAACGCATGGGCCATATCGACCTCGCTGTGCCAGTATCACACATTTGGTTTTACAAGTGTATGCCATCGCGTTTGGGACTCATGATCGACATGACATCCCGCCAACTCGAGCGTGTCCTCTATTATGAGGATTATATTGTTATAGATCCTGGTAGCACCCCGCTGGAAAAATCCCAATTATTGACTGAGGCTGAATTCCGTGATGCCGAGGAGCAATATGGTGAAGAATTCACCGCTGGCATGGGTGCTGAAGCAATCCAGAAGATTCTTGCCAATATTGACCTCGCCGAGCTCCAAAAGGAGATCGTAGAAGCCATGGGAAAGACCAAGAGCAAGCAGCTTCGTAAAAAGTTCGCCAAGCGCTTGAAACTTACCCAAGGGTTCGCCGAGTCCAAGACTCGTCCGGAGTGGATGATTCTCAGTGTGCTGCCGGTCATTCCACCTGACCTGCGTCCACTCGTGCCCCTTGAAGGAGGGCGTTTTGCGACTTCCGATCTCAACGATCTTTACCGCCGTGTTATCAATCGCAACAACCGTCTCCGCACCCTGTTGCAACTCAAAACACCGGAAGTAATCATTCGCAATGAAAAACGCATGCTTCAAGAGTCGGTTGATGCCCTTTTTGACAATGGTCGCCATGGTCGCGCTGTCGCAGGTGCTGCAAATCGTCCACTCAAGTCTCTCAGCGACATGCTCAAGGGCAAAGGAGGGCGTTTCCGTCAGAATTTGCTCGGAAAGCGCGTCGATTATTCCGGTCGCTCAGTAATCGTGATCGGTCCAGAACTCAAGCTCAACCAGTGTGGTCTTCCTAAGAAGATGGCGCTTGTTTTGTTCGAGCCGTTCATTATCCGCCGACTTAAAGAACTCGGATATGTTCATACAGTTCGAAGCGCGAAGAAACTCATCGAGCGTAAAACTCCTGAGGTTTGGGATATTCTTGAAGAGGTCACCAAGGGGCATCCGGTTCTTTTGAATCGCGCTCCGACATTGCACCGTCTCTCGATCCAAGCATTCGAACCGATCCTTATCGAAGGTGAGGCAATCCGTGTCCACCCATTGGTTTGTACCGCTTACAATGCCGACTTTGATGGCGACCAGATGGCAGTCCACGTGCCGCTTTCCGTAGAGGCCCAGCTTGAGGCACGGATGCTGATGTTGGCACCAAATAACATCTTTTCACCATCAAGTGGAAAGCCGATCACGACTCCTTCGCAGGACATTCCGCTTGGGTGTTACTACCTCACACAGAAGCCCCGTGGTGAAGATGCCGATCCGGACAAGCGGCTACCGCTTTTCGCCAATCCTGACGACGTTGAATTGGCGCTCGCAGAGCGCGCTGTCAGAACACACACACGGATCCGTTTCCAAAACCCTGATCTTGGCATCCAGACTGTTTACGGTGATTCCGAAGCGCGCATTATTGAAACAACAGCCGGTCGTGTGGTATTTAACCAGATTTGGCCTAAAGCCCTCGGGTTCTATAATAAGGTCTGCGGCAAGAAGCAGCTCTCGGACATCATTTGGCGTTGTTATAAAGCATCAGGCCAGCAGGAGACTGTCGAAACACTCGATCGCCTCAAGGAACTTGGCTTCAGCGAAGCAACACGTGCTGGTATTTCCATCGGAATCAACGACATGATGATTCCAGCTGAGAAGACCCAACTCCTAGAAAAAGCCTACAAGGAAATCAGCGAGGTCGAGAAACAATACCGTCGTGGTATCATCACCGATGGCGAGCGTAAGAATAAGGTCCAAGATATTTGGACTCATACCGGTGAGGAAATTGCAAACGCTCTCTTCCGAACACTTGAATACAATGACAATAAGCGGGAAATGAACCCGGTGTTCATGATGGTCGACTCCGGTGCCCGCGGTAACAGAACTCAAGTAAAACAGCTCGCTGGAATGCGCGGACAGATGGCCAAGCCCTCGGGTGAAATCATCGAGCAGCCGATCACCGCGAATTTCCGTGAGGGTCTTACTGTGTTGGAATACTTTATTTCCGCACACGGAGCCCGTAAAGGACTTGCTGATACCGCGCTCAAGACAGCTGATTCTGGGTACCTTACTCGAAAACTTGTTGATGCAGCACAGGATGTTATCATCAGACTCGAAGACTGTCGGACTGATAATGGTATTGTCGTTCGTCCGATCTATGAGGGCGACGAAGAGGTCGTTAATCTTTCAACCCGTATTATCGGTCGCATAAGCTGTGAAACCGTCAAGGATCCGATTAATTCAAAGGCTGTAATTAAGAAGGATCAACTTGTTGATGAGGATATTGCTGCGAAGTTGGAAAAGATCGGTCACGAACAGCTCAAGATTCGTTCTGCTCTCACATGCGAAGCAAAAAGAGGAATTTGTATCAAGTGCTATGGCCGCAACCTTTCCACAGGTGGCATGATCAAACTCGGTGAGGCGGTTGGCATTATTGCCGCACAATCCATTGGAGAGCCCGGTACCCAGTTGACGATGCGAACCTTCCACGTCGGTGGTGCCGCGAGCCAGACATTCAAGCAACCGATCATTAAAACAAAGAATTCTGGAACCATCCAATTCAATGATCTCAAGGTTGTGGAGACCATCGAAAACACCTTCGTTGTTCTGAATAAAAACGGAACGCTTGCATTGAAGGATTCCGATGGACGCGAACTCGAGAGCTACAACATTGTTATTGGTTCCGTGATCTCCGTGTCTGACGGCTCAAGTGTCAAAAAAGGCCAGACGATCGTGCAGTGGGATCCGTACAACGTTCCAATTATCACCGAGAAAGCGGGCCGTATCGAGTTTCGCGATATGATCCCAGGGGTGACAATCCGCCAAGAGGTGGACGAGTCCACTGGAGTGCGCGGAAATGTGGTTATTGAGCACAAAGAGGATTTGCACCCTCAGATCTTGGTTGTCGATGAGGCCAAGAATGTTCTGGCAAGTTATTCAATTCCCGCTGGCGCCCATATCGAGGTTAAGGAGGGGGCCAAAGTTCCCGCCGGTCAGCGTGTTGCCCGAACCCCGCGTAAAATCGGAAAGACAAAGGACATCACTGGTGGTCTACCGCGTGTTGCCGAGCTGTTCGAGGCTCGTCGTCCAAAGGATGCCGCTGACATTGCCAAAATCGATGGGATGGTTGAAATCGGTGGCACAGTGCGAGCCAAGCGCCGCTTGATCGTTAAAGATCCAGAAAGTGGTGCTGAGGAGGAACATCTCATTCCTCTCAACAAACACATCATTGTTTACAAAGGTGATTTCGTTAAAAAAGGTCAGCAACTGACCGATGGTCCAGTTGTCCCGCATGAAATTCTCGAAATCTGCGGTCCTCAGGAGTTGCAAGAGCACCTCCTCAACGAAGTCCAAGAGGTTTATCGTCTCCAGGGCGTTGAAATTAATGACAAACACATTGAGATCATCGTTCGTCAAATGCTTCGCAAGGTAAAAATCACTGAACAAGGTGATACAACTCTCCTTTGGGGCGACCAAGTCGATCGCCTTGCGTTCGAAGCAGAAAATGATGCAACAATTGCGAAGGGAGGTATGCCTGCCGAGGCTAGCCCGGTTCTTCTTGGCATCACAAAAACCGCTCTCGAAACTGATAGCTTCATCTCCGCTGCATCCTTCCAGGATACCACGCGGGTCTTGACTGAGGCGGCCACACTTGGCAGGGTGGATCACCTCCGCGGATTCAAGGAGAACGTAATCATGGGGTATCTCATCCCTGCGGGAACGGGCTTTGAAACCAACCGTAATATTGAAATCTCCCAACTTGGCGAGCCTGTTGGAGAGTCTGCCACTCAAGAGTCACAACAAGCCGCCAGCTAATATATACCCACACCATGTCAGAAGAATCAGCAACACAACCGAACGTCGAACTCATGACGGAACTGCTTGAAGCAGGCGTTCATTATGGCCACCAGACAAAGCGATGGAATCCGAAGATGCGAGATTACATCCTAGAGGAGAAAAACTCGATTTATATCATCGATTTGGGTCTCACGATTGACCAACTACAAACGGCTGCGGATTTCCTTCGCGATGTAGTTCGCGGAGGGAAGAAAATTCTCTTTGTTGGCACCAAGAAACAAGCTCAGGAAGCAGTCAAAGAGGCTGCGGAGACAACCGGCCAGTTTTATGTGAACCAGCGGTGGCTTGGAGGTACTTTGACAAACCTCACAACTATCCGTCGCAGTGTCTCGCGCTTGAAGGAAATTCAAGCCCTGGAAAAATCTCCGGCTTTTGCCCGTATCAGAAAGGCTGAGGCATCATCCATTCGCCGGGAAGGAACTAAAATCATGCACAACCTTGGCGGGCTCATCGAAATGGAAAAACTTCCCGATGCCATGGTGGTAATCGATACCGTCCGTGAGGAAATTGCGGTGGCAGAAGCCAACCGTCTAGGAATCCCGATCATTGCTATCGTCGACACAAACTGCAATCCGGAGAAGATCGATTACCCTATCGCGGGCAATGACGATGCTATCCGTGCTATTCGTGTGATCTTGTCGAAACTTGTCGAAGCAGTTCTGGAAGGCAAAGGCACGTCCGTCAAAACCCGTTTACCCGAGTTGGCTGCTGTCGCCGAGTAACCATCAATCAATAAATTCAGCCCGATCAGACCGCTCTCTTAACTTTACCATGTCAGAAATCTCAGCAGCACTCGTCAAGGAACTCCGCGATAAAACTAACGCGGGAATGATGGATTGCAAAAAAGCACTCACTGAAGCCGGTGGAGATCTCAAGCAAGCCGAAGATATCCTTCGTAAAAAAGGCATCGCCAGTGCCGGCAAAAAAGCAGACCGAGCAGCCAAGGACGGTATTGTCGCCTCCTACATTCACATGCAAGGGAAGGTCGGCGTACTCGTTGAAATCAATTGTGAGACCGACTTTGTGGCTAAAAACGAAATTTTCCGTGATTTCGTCAAGGATGTGACATTGCACATCGCTGCATCGCATCCTTTGTATGTAAATCGCAATGAGGTACCAGAGGACGTTGTTGCTCGAGAAAAAGAGATTGCTGCGGCTCAAGTGCAGGGCAAACCCGCCAATATTGTTGATAAAATTGTCGATGGTAAAATCGATAAATATTTTGGAACAATTTGTCTTATGGAGCAGGCGTTCATCAAGAATCCTGAAATTTCCATTAAGGACCTCGTGGCATCCAAAATTGCTGAACTCGGGGAAAATATCGTCATTCGCCGGTTCACTCGCTACACGCTTGGTGAGTCACTCTCTTGATCTAAGAGGGGATTCTTTAGTTTTGATCAAAAACGCCGTCCCATTATAAGGGGCGGCGTTTGTGTTTTGGCTTATTGGAAAGCGTGCTATAGAAATCTCCATGAACACGTTCGATAACCTCGTAGGCTCCCTGTTGGTGGCGCACCCTTCACTAAGGGATCCCAACTTCCGCCGCTCGATCGTATTTCTTTCTCAATACAGTGCCGAGGATGGCGCGGTTGGCTTTGTTTTAAATAAACCGGTAGACGTTTTTAAGCAGGAGGAGAAGCCGGATATCCCAGTCTATTTCGGAGGTCCTGTGGATGCCGGAACAATGCTTCTTGCAAGCATCCAGTGGCGTGAGAGCGCATCACTTCTTGCTTTTCGTGCATTTGGTGCGGTGGGTGGCAGTTCAGACCGTGAGGGGTGGGAAAATGGATTGAGGATTTTTGTTGGCTACGCAGGCTGGACAGTTGGCCAATTGGAGCACGAGATTGCTCGACATTCGTGGATAGTAATTCCTCCCACTGGCCCTCTCATCGCTATGGAGAATCCCGCAGATGCTTGGCTGGAGATTATGAGAAATTCCGGGCCGTTCCTGCGTCTGCTAGCTGAGGCGCCTGATGATCCGTCGATGAATTAACGGCCTCTAGAAACTCGGCAAGATCGTGCGGGGGGATCTCGCGTTGGCCGTGGGTAATCTCCATGATAATGCGTGTATGGCGTGAGAGTTCTCCAGCATTGGTTTGAGTGGCGAGATCTGAGTTTTCAGCCAGAGTGTTTAGTATAATGCCGGGGCATTTAAGATTTCTTGAGCGGATGCACTCGAGCGTAAGTAGGGCATGGTTCAGGCAGCCAAGCCGATTAGCGACCACCGGGACTACCGGTAAATCAAGGCGAACAGCCAGGTCGGCGATGGTGTCTGAGTCGTTTATGGGCACAAGCCAACCGCCAGCACCTTCGACAATTATCACGGGATATGTGTGGGAAAGGCGGTGAAACCATGATGAAAGGGAATCAAGAGAGACGCATTTTCCTTCTAGGCGCGCAGCAACAGAAGGAGCAACTGGAGAGGGAAGCCATACAGGTGTGGTTTCCGCCTCGCTGATCACTTTGTTGGAGGCTGTGCGCAGAAGATCAATGTCGGCGCGGTCTCCACAGCAAAAGGGTTTTACTGCCACAGCCTGAATGCCTGTGCGGCGTAAAGATTCAGTTAGAAGAGCCGTTACGAAAGTTTTCCCAACGCCTGTGTCGGTGCCGGTCAGAAAGACCTTCATTTGTTCGAAGCGGTCAATTCGAGGAATACACTTTCGAGCGAGCGCTCGGGTTGTCGTGTCGCGACGAGATGGGCGGAGGAATTTGCAATCATCTCGTGGATTCGTGAAGTGAGTTCGGGGGTTGCATTTTCCACCACAAATTCGGTTTGGTTTTTGATTCGGACTAGATCGTCAAGAAACCCTTCGCGGATCATTTCTCCGTGAGCCATGATACCCACTCGGTCGCATATTTCCTGAACTTGCTCGAGTAAGTGGGAGGTGAGGAGAACGGTTTTGCCGCGCTTCTTCAAATCGAGGATGAGATCGCGAATCTGATGTGAACCAGAAGGATCGACGCCCGCGGTTGGTTCATCCAGAACCACCAGTCGAGGGTCGTGGATCAGCGCTTGTGCAAGACCAATGCGCTGAAGCATTCCTTTGGAAAAGCCACCCACCCGTCTGTCGCGGGCGTCCTCAAGTCCGACTAGAGAAATCAACTCATCTATTCGCTTGGCAAGCGGCTTGCTGCCTAGCCCGGAGATTTTTCCATGGAAAGCGAGGAGTTCGGCGGCGGTAAGAAATTTATGGAAATAAGGGTTCTCGGGGAGGAAGCCCACATCGGTGCGGCTGTGGTAGTCGCTGCTGTCTTTTCCGAAAATACGGGCTGATCCATGGGTTGGAGTGACAAGGCCAAGGAGCATTTTCAGCGTGGTGCTCTTGCCGCTTCCGTTTGGGCCGAGAAGGCCGTAGACCTCCCCAGCCTCCACGGTGATACTAACATTTTTTACAGCAGTGATGTGGCGACGGCGCAGGTGGACGGGAAAAATCTTTGTCAGATCGCGAATTTCGACGGCGGAAGTATTCATGGGATGATGGTAAATCCACGAAGGGTATCTGGGCGGATAGCTTCAGAGGCGCTCTCCAGAGTGATATGGCCAGCCAGTGTGCTGGTGCGGATCCCTTCCAGGAAAGCATCAACTTCGTCAGCATCTCCACTTAATAGCAACTCGACGCGTCCATCCGGTAAATTCGCAACCGTGCCGGAGACATCGTATTCGCGAGCGAGAGTCTTCACCGTGTAGCGGAACCCGACACCTTGGACGCGTCCTTCATAGTGGACTTGTAAGGTTTTCATCAGCGGATCTGGCCCTCCCCGCGAATGAGATATTTATAGGTGGTGAGTTCCTCAAGACCCATAGGTCCTCTGGCGTGGAGTTTGTCAGTGCTGATGCCAATCTCAGCACCAAAGCCGAATTCCCCTCCATCGGTAAAGCGAGTCGAGGCGTTCCAATAAACAGTCGAGGAATCAACCGAGGCGAGGAACTCCTCAGCCGTATGCGGGTTGTTGGTCACGATCGCGTCGCTGTGGTGCGAACCATGGGTTTCGATGTGCAAAATGGCGTTCTCCGTGTCATCAACGAGACGCACGGATAGGATGAGATTGAGCCATTCGGTCCGCCATGTCTGATCGTCAGCCGCACGAAGATTGGGGTAGGCGAGGGAGGCGAGTTTTTTAAACGCTGAGTCATCTGCCACAAGTTCCACTTCCTGTTTCGCAAATGCCGGCGCGGCGATAGCAAAAAACTGATCAGCAATGTCTCTGTGAATCAGAATTGTTTCCATGGCATTGCAGACGCCCGGGCGTTGACATTTTGCGTTGATGGCGATCTCAAGAGCCATTGGAAGGTCGGCTTCATGGTCCACGTACACATGGCAAATGCCATCGTAGTGTTTGATTACAGGCATTCGTGCGGAGGCGACAACGGCCTCAATCAGTGAATGCCCCCCTCGGGGAATGATGACATCCATGTACTTATCCATGGCAGCCATAATTCTGACAGCCTCGCGGTCCTTCGATGGGATAAGTTGGATCGAGTGGTCAGGCAGGCCCGCATGCAGCCCCCCGGCCTGGAGAGCCTTTGTGATGGCGATGTTCGAGGCCAGAGCCTCCGATCCTCCGCGCAGGATGACGGCATTGCCCGTTTTGAGGCAGAGGACCCCTGCATCAGCGGTCACATTAGGGCGGGATTCGTAAATGATGCCGATGACGCCGAGCGGCGTGCGCACTTTTTGAATGCGGATACCATTCGGGCGTGTCCATTCGCGGAGGATTTCCCCGACTGGGTCGGCGAGTTCGGCTACTTGGCGAATGCTGTCCGCCATTTCCGCTATCCGGAGATCGGTGAGGCGGAGGCGGTCGATTGAGGCCTTCGTGAGGCCGTTATTTTCGGCCGCCGAGATATCTTCAGCATTGGCTGCGAGGATCGCAGGGGAGCGAACAATTAATTCGTCCGCCATGGCGATGAGAATCGAGTTCTTTTGTTTCGCATCAAGGCGTGCCAAGGTCCTTGATGCTACGCGCGCCTGGCGCCCAATTGCGTGAATGTCCTGTTCGAGTGTGGTCATGAGGAGTTCTCCGTAGGTGCACAACGGGGTGCCTGCTTGAAAATTCCTATTCACAATGAACATGAACTTTTTTTTCCGAAAGCAGTTTCTCTCTTGAACATGGAGTTAAGGGTTGATGTCCTTTCAGAAATTAATTGTGAATCGGTTTCTTTCCAGTTTTGGGTTGGTGGGGTGGATCGCTTGCGCGTCATTATTCGCTCAAACCGATGATGAGCGGGAGTTGGCTGAAAGCTCCGAACAGCACAGACGTGAAGAGTTGGGAGTGAATCCAGTGACTTCCCCCTCCATCGCCGGGTTATTACAGGATCTTGAGACCTTCCGCCCGGTTCCCATCAAGCTGATCCAGGAAACCAACCACTCTCTGGGGTTCAATAACCGTCTCCAAACAGCCCTTCATTTTGGATCGATGGTGGCTGACGGTTTCATGCTTACGATCGCCGAGCGGCCGCAGGATGTTCAATTAATCGGTCGAGAGTTGATTCGCCAATCCAGGGCGCTTGGGGTGGGGGGGAAGCTGACCTCGCGGAGCAAAAGTCTTTTTGAGTTCAGCGACAAGGGTGACTGGTTGGGGATGCGCGAGGAATTGATCCGTACGCAGGAGGATGTCGAGGAATCCATGATGGAACTGCATGACGAGGAAATGGCGCACATGGTGAGCTTGGGCGGATGGTTGCGCGGCTTCCAGCTCGGTGCGGCCTGTGCAGTCGAGCGCTACTCGCTTGAGAAGGCTGGCATACTGGGGCGCATTAATATCATGGACTATTTTCTCGATCGGTTGGACACCCTGAATCCCAACCTCAAATCTACTGAAATGGTTGGAGCGTTGATTGGCAAGATCAGGGAGATTCGACGTGTGGTGCTCGAAGCTCAAGGTGTAACTCCAAGTCCTGCCCAGGTCGAAATAATGAGCAAACTAGCCAATGAAGCCGAGGTCATCGCCACTGCAAAGGTGGATGGTGATGGCCGATTTATCGAGAAATTGAATCTCTGATCCGCTTGCGTCTCGACAGCTCAACCCCCTGCCGCTAGGAAAGACCCCTTGATTTTATGAACATTCTGAATGCGATGATGATGCCGGAGGTCTTTTTGGTATGGACTTCCCTCGCGAAGACGCTCGGGTTGCTGGGCTTGATTCTCGGATTGGTGTCCTACACTGTTTACGCGGAGAGGAAGGTATGCGCTTGGATACAAGATCGTGTCGGCCCCAACCGCACGGGCATTCCTCTGACCAAAATCCGCATTCAGGGCCTCGGGCAACCCATCGCTGACGCCCTTAAATTGCTTTTAAAGGAGAATTTCATCCCGAAGGAGGTAAATAAATTCTACTTCTACATTGCCCCCAAGCTCACAATGGTTCCCGCAATTCTGGTGCTGGCAGTTTTGCCTTTCGGAAGCTCGCTCTTCGGGGTTCCGATGGTCATCGCAGATATTGATATTGGGGTCTTGTATGTCTTCGCCGTCTCTTCCCTTGGCGTTTATGGAATTGTTCTGGCCGGTTGGGCCTCGAACTCCAAATACCCGTTCCTCGGTGGTATTCGTTCTAGTTCACAGATGATTTCTTACGAGCTTGCACTTGGCTTGTCGGTGATCCCGGTGTTCATGATTTGTAAAACTCTTAACCTGCAAGACATCGTTCTATGGCAGCGGGAAAATGGTTGGATGGTCTTCCCTTGGTGGCCCAAGGGATTTGAGATGGAAATGCTGCTCAAGGGAGATTTTAATGCGGTTCTGGGAACCTTTGCCGCTGGTTTTTCGTTATCGAGGGTCTTGATCTGGGTCCCGATGCTGTTGTCGTTTGTGATCTTTCTGGTCGCCATGTTTGCTGAGACAAATCGTGCGCCTTTCGATCTGCCTGAGGCCGAGCAGGAGTTGGTTGGCGGGTATCACACTGAATATTCGGGAATGGGCTTCGCCCTCTTTTTTCTAGGTGAATACGCAGCCATGATCGCTGGATCAGGCGTAATAGTGACGCTGTTTTTTGGAGGCTGGACCCTGCCATTGATTCCAGATGGATCCCTGCCTGGAATGCCTGGAGTGCTCTTTGGCTTGATCAATATCGGGGTGTTCTTCGCAAAGGTGTCAGCCATGTTAATCTTTTTCATCTGGGTACGCTGGACAGTCCCACGTTTTCGTTATGACCAGTTGATGAAGCTTGGCTGGTATTTCTTTTTTGAGTTGGCGCTGGTGAATATTTTTATTACCGCCTTTGTCTTGGCCTACGTGAAGTGATCACGCCGACGCCATGCTAGTTTTGCGACCAAAAGACAAGGGCTATGAGCAAGCCCTATCGCGTTTGAAACGCCGCTATGCATCTGATCCTGCAGTTCGTGTGACTGTAGAGGAGATCTTAAAAAGCATCGAAGCATCCGGCGACAAGGCCCTCATCGAGTACACACAAAAATTCAATGGCCCTGAATTAGCCCCGAATCAAATTCCCGTCTCTCCATCGGAAGTCGCGGAAGCGTTGAATGTTCTTTCACCTGATGCCCGCAAGGCAATTGTTGCAGCAAGAGCCAACGTGCGGGCATTCGCCAAACGGAGCCTTCGCAAGAGTTGGTTCATGAAAAACCGCCAAGGCGCTGTGACGGGAGAGCGCTTTGATCCTTTCAAGCGGGTCGGCATCTACATTCCTGGAGGCACTGCCCCGCTGGTTTCTACGGCAGTGATGACTTGTACGCTGGCACAAGCCGCTGGTGTGCCGGAGATTGTCGCAGTGACCCCATCGGATCGGGAGGGACACGTGCACCAAGCTCTTCTTGCGGCGCTCTCTCTTTGTGGGGCCACAGAAATCTACCGTGTCGGTGGTGCCCAGGCAGTCGCTGCCCTTGCGCTTGGCACAAAAACAATCCGCCCGGTTCAAAAGATCTTTGGACCTGGGAATGCGTATGTGGTTGAAGCGAAACGCCAAGTATTTGGAACGGTCTCCATTGATCTGCTGCCTGGGCCGAGTGAGGTGCTTGTGATCGCCGATAAGACCGCCACCCCCGCTTGGGTTGCCGCTGATTTGCTTGCTCAAGCTGAACATGGTCATGGAAGTCAGGCCATTCTGCTTACTGATTCTTCTCAAGTTCTAACTGCTGTCGAAAAAGCGGTGGCTCGGCAGGTGAAACTCTCAAAGCGCCAAGCTGAGCTTGCCAAGGCGCTCAAGGCAACGTGCTTGATTCTCGTGCGGAATATGGACGAAGCGGTTCGTATGGCCAATAACTACGCCGCAGAGCATGTGGCGATCGCGACTGAATGTCCTGGCGAAATCGCCATGCAACTTCAGACAAGTGGCGCGATTTTTCTTGGTGGGATGTCGCCTGTCGCTGCCGGGGATTTTCTAGCAGGTCCGAGTCACGAGCTTCCCACTGGCGGTGCCGGAAAATCCTTTGCGGGCCTCACCGTCGATCAATTCCAGCGCCGCACAAGTGTTGTCATGTTCGATGAATCTTCGCTTCGCGCCTCACAGCCTTATCTCGAGACCTTCAGCGCGATAGAAGGCCTTGATGCCCATGGACGCTCTGTATCCATCCGCTTAACAAAGTGATTTGGAGCATCAGGAATTCCCGTCTCGACCTCTCACATTCGGGAATGGTCATGGGAATCCTGAACGCCACGCCTGATTCGTTTTCCGATGGGGGCTCATTTGTGGAGCCAACAGCGGCTTGTGTTCATGGAATGAAACTTCTAGAGGAGGGCGCGGATATCTTGGATGTCGGTGGGGAGTCGACAAGGCCCGGAGCGGAGAGTGTGCCTGCAGAAGAGGAGCTGCGGCGTGTTATCCCCGTGATCAGGGCGCTCAGAGCCCGAACCAAGGCTCCTATTTCAATTGATACCTCCAAAGCAATAGTCGCAGAAGCAGCCATCGAAGCGGGAGCAGATATTGTCAACGATGTTACCGGACTCTGTGGCGATCCTGGCATGGTGCCACTAATTGCAAAATCTCGTGTGGGGGTTGTGATCATGCACATGCGCGGGAATCCCCTCACAATGCAGTTTGCTCCTGCATACGGAGATGTGGTGCGGGAGGTCGGTGAATTTTTTCGACAGTCACTGGATGCCGCGATATCTTCAGATATTGACCCGATGCGTATCGTTCTCGACCCAGGAATCGGATTTGGAAAAACCCCGGAGCACAACCGGCAATTGCTTCGCAGCCTTGCCTTTTTTGTTGAGCTTGGTCGGCCGCTTTTAATTGGTATATCGCGCAAATCATTTCTGAGCGGGTTCGCCGGGTCCCAGCGTATCGAGGATAGGCATTGGCCCGGGGTGGCGTTGACGTCGTACTGCCGCGAACACGGTGCGCGGATTGTTCGTGTGCATGACCCCAAACCTCATCGGGAGGCGCTTCGAATGACTGAGGCGATTCTAGGAAATGCTTGATGCTACTTTTGGATTTCTCAAGGCCCAATGGACTTCTGGAGTAGAAATCGCCATTCTTGCGGCGGTCATCTATTATATTTACCTCTACCTTCGCGGCACCCATGGGGCGCGGATATTGATCGGTCTTGCCTTGGTTTTTCTAACCCTGACGCTGGTCTCTCAGTTGTTGAACCTTGAAGTCATTGGGTGGTTGCTGAGGAGCATTTCCGTTTTTCTTGCAATTGCCTTGGTGGTCATTTTTCAACCCGAGTTGCGCCGCGCTCTCACAGAACTGGGAAGTCATCGGTTTTTCGCTACAGTGTTCGAGGAAAAAGAAACCATCGAGCTGATCACGGACGCCGTCTTCGAGTTGTCCAGCAAGGGCTTTGGTGCGCTCATTGCTATCGAGCGCGACCTCAGCTTGAAAGCCATTGTCGAGACTGGCGTGGCACTCGATGCCAAATTTTCAAAGGAGCTTGCCCTCACTGTGTTTCATCCAAAAACCGTGCTTCATGACGGTGGCATGGTGGTGGCGGGAGATCGCATTGTCTCGGCGGCGTGTATCTTTCCTCTGACACAAAGAGAAGATCTTGATAGAAACCTGGGTTTGCGCCACCGCGCCGGGCTTGGTCTTGGGGAGGAGTCCGATGCGATCTCTCTGGTTGTGTCTGAGGAAACCGGTCAGGTTTCAATTTGCCACCAGGGTGTGATCGAACGCAACCTCGGGGTTGAGCGCTTTCGCGAACGCCTCAGTCAGCTTCTTTTCCACGAACAGTATGAAAACAATCCTCCTCAACAATTGGCAGGCCAAGATCGTGAGCCTGATTCTGGCATTCGCCCTCTGGTATCTCATCAAACAGAACGTCGGCAGGACACCCCAGCGGTTTGAGTTTATGAAAGACACCCCAACCCCAAAAAATCGTTAAATGGGAGGCACTCAACGCAAACTTTTCGGGACTGATGGAGTCCGTGGGGTCGCTAATATCGAGCCTGTCACCGCAGAAACCGCATTGAAACTTGGGCGTGCTGCAGCGCACGTTTTTGCTGAGGTCCGATCTGCCAACCATTCTGGCCGTCTTCGTATTGTCCTTGGAAAGGACACCCGCCTTTCCGGCTACATGCTTGAAAATGCGATGGTCGCCGGATTGACCTCACTCGGAGCAGATGTCCTGCTGATAGGGCCATTGCCTACACCAGGGGTTGCTTATATTACCCGCTCACTCCGTGCTGATGCAGGGATCGTGCTCTCGGCATCCCACAATCCCTACGAAGATAATGGTATTAAGTTTTTCCGCCATGACGGGTATAAATTGGATGATGAAATTGAGGCACGGATCGAGAACCTGGTTTTTAGCGGGGAGATCGAAAATGTGCGCCCTACCGCCACTAAAATCGGGAAGGCCATGCGGATCGATGATGCATTGGGACGCTATGTGGAGTTCGCCAAGCAGAGCTTCCCCCGTGGCCTGACCTTGGAGCCGCTCCGCATTGCATTGGATTGCGCCAATGGGGCTGCTTACAAGTCGAGCCCATGGATTCTGCGAGAACTGGGTGCAGAAGTCATATCCATCCACAACCAACCAGATGGAACAAATATCAATACCAACTGCGGCAGCACGCACCCTGCGCAAATTCAGTCTCTGGTGGGAAAATCAAATGCTCATATCGGTATCACGCACGATGGCGATGCTGACCGCGTGTTGCTCTGTGACGAGCATGGGGAATTGGTGGATGGAGATGAAATCATGGCTATTGCCGCAGTGGACTACCTCCGCCGCGGTTGCTTGGAGGGAAACACCCTCGTAGCCACAGTGATGAGTAACTTTGGGTTGGACGAAACGCTTGAAAATCATGGCGGGAAGGTGCTTCGCGCCAAGGTCGGGGACCGCTATGTCATCGAGGAGATGCTTCGTAATGGCCACAACGTGGGCGGAGAGCAAAGTGGCCACATGATTTTTCGAGATTTCGCGACGACAGGCGATGGGATCGTAAGCGCACTTCAGATTTTGCGCGTCATGATTGAAACGGGGAAGCCATTGAGCGAACTCAAGCGCGTTCTCAAAAAATACCCTCAAGCCCAGCGCAACTTGCGCGTTCAAAGGAAACCTCCACTTGAGTCCCTTGCTGAAGTGCAATCCCTGCTGGCGGCAGCAGAGTCATCTCTCGGTGGCAAGGGGCGCGTACTCCTGCGCTATTCTGGAACCGAACCCAAGATCCGTTTTCTGATCGAAGGCATGGATCAGGGATCTATCGACTTGCATGCTGACCGCATCGCCGGAGCGCTTCAGGAAGCCATCGGAGCCTAAAACTTTACTGGAATTTGCGTTGAGTCGCCTTGTTGGATATTTCATCCTTGTGAAATTCATGAAAAGATTCTCATGGGCACTCGCTGTTCTATTTCTTATTTGCCCTAAATTGATCGCGCAAACTGATTTGTCACCTCTGCCCGCCGATGGTTTTGTGACCCTTGAAACGATCGTTGGCGACTTTGCGCAATCCGTGACCTCTGCCCTTCAGAAATACAATGGCTTGAAAATTTGTGTGTATGGTCGGCTAGGAAAAATCACTCAGGAAGGGGGAAACGAGGGACTTCCTCTTTCAATAATAATGCAGTCGCCGCTGGGTGAAACGCCTTGTGTCCGGGCGCAGTTCGATCCCGATTTTATTCCCTCCAGCGGTGTGCTGATTGCAAACAACGAAATGAAGGCCAGCGTGTATAAAACAAATTGGAACGGGGATGTGCTCCACAAGGATTCGTTTATGATCCAAGGTGAAAAAATCGCCGTGCGTGGCACATTTGATAATTTTGTCGCAGGCGATATTGTCCTTAAAAACAGCTTCAGCTTGGGACCGGAGGCACTAATTAAAAAGCTGGCTGAGCACGGCATAGCCAACGAGTAACTTGAGCGATTTTGTCTACCCAAAGCCCTACGATGTGATTGTGATTGGTGCCGGGCATGCCGGTATCGAGGCTGCTCTGGCGTCCGCTCGCCTAGGGTGTGAAACTCTCCTCCTGACGCAAAACGCCGACACGGTGGGGCAAATGTCTTGCAATCCTGCGATCGGCGGGCTTGCGAAGGGTCACATGGTCCGCGAGATCGATGCTTTAGGTGGCATCATGGGCCTCAATGCGGACGCTACCGGCATTCAATTCCGTATGCTCAATGCCACAAAAGGGCCGAGTGTTCGTGCCCCAAGGGCGCAGTGTGATAAAAAAGCTTATCAATTTCGAATCAAAGCGCTTCTTGAGCGGCAACCCAGACTTGATTTGAAGCAGGCGAATGCCTCGCATTTGATTAAAGGCGACAATGGCGTGGAAGGAGTAGAAACAAGCTTCGGTATCCGTTTCAATAGTGCTGCTGTGGTGGTCACTACAGGGACCTTTATGCGTGGGTTGCTCCATGTCGGCCTACGCAATCAAATAGGCGGGCGACTTGGCGACACAGTGTCTACCTTCAGCGATTGCTTGCGTGGTTTGGGGTTTGAGGTCGAACGCTTCAAAACGGGAACGCCTTGTAGACTGCTAGCCGGAAGCATCGATTTTTCCAAATGTGATCCCCAGCATGGTGATGATCCGCCACCGCTTTTCAGCTATATGGCCGACACGATCCGACGCGGTCAGGATGATCTGCACACTTTGAATGAATGGCGCGACGGGGAATTCTGCGCCCGCCAAATTCCATGTTGGATCACGCACACGAACGAAAAAACCCACAATATTATTCGGGAGAACCTCCACAAGTCTCCGATGTATTCGGGAGTCATAGAAGGTATCGGCCCGCGCTATTGTCCAAGTATCGAGGACAAGGTGGTTAAGTTCGCCCACAAGGATCAACACCAGCTCTTTCTCGAGCCTGAGGGAAGGCACACCGACGAGATTTATGTGAATGGTATTTCCACCAGCCTGCCCTTCGATGTCCAATACGCTTTTATTCGAAGTATCGCCGGCCTCGAAAATGCTGAGATTCTTCGCCCGGGATATGCGGTCGAGTATGACTACTGTCCCCCAACACAGCTTCATACCACCTTGGAAACAAAGCGCCTCCCTGGGCTTTATTTTGCGGGCCAGATCAATGGGACATCCGGGTACGAAGAGGCGGCAGGGCAAGGACTCGTTGCGGGGGCAAATGCCGCGTTGAAACGCCTTGGACGCCCGGCCTTGGAGATTGCTCGGCACGAAGGCTATCTCGGTGTCATGCTGGACGATCTTGTCACACGTGGCACACCGGAGCCCTACCGTATGTTTACAAGTCGAGCGGAGTACCGCCTTCTCTTAAGGCAGGATAACGCCGACATGCGTCTTACCGGAAAGGCTTTGGAATTGGGCTTGGTTGAAGGTATGAGAGCTGCCAGATACCAGCAAAAGGCGGCACGAATAACGGAACTCAAAGCGCGCCTTGGCGAGTTCAAAGTGGACACGATTTCGTTGGCCCTTTGGCTCAAGCGCCCTGAAAATTCCTATATCAATCTACCGGATGCAATCGCATCACAATTCCCTGCCGATGTGTGGTTGCAGACGGAAACCGATCTGAAATATGCCGGCTACATCCAGCGCCAAGAGGAACAGATCGCCCGCACTGCTCGCCACGAAGGGAAAAAAATTCCCGATTGGATTGAGTATGCAGCGATCAAAGGCCTTCGGACTGAAGCCGTACAACAACTATCTTCGGTCTGCCCCGAAACCCTCGGCCAAGCTTCTCGATTGAGCGGAGTCACGCCCTCAGATATTGCCTTGCTAGGCGTCTGGATCGCCCGCAGATCGGAAAAAAACATAACTTGCACATGAGTACACCCAACCGCATCGATACGACATTCACGAATCTCAAGGCCGCTGGGAAATGCGGGTTTATTGCTTATATTACTGCAGGAGATCCGGGACTCGCCGAAACTTTCGATATCGCGCTCGAACTTGAGCGTTCAGGCGTTGATATTCTCGAATTGGGCATTCCATTTTCAGACCCCCTTGCCGATGGTCCCACAATTCAAGCTGCCTCTGGGCGTGCCCTCGCTGCCGGTGCGAGCGTTGCCGGTGTATTGGAAACAATACAAAAAATCCGCCAAACTTCTCAAATTCCAATCGTTCTCTTTACGTATCTGAACCCAATTTACATCTATGGATTCGAGCGCTTTCATGCTGATGCAGCCGCTGCCGGAGCGGATGGGGTCTTGATTTTGGATATGCCTCCAGACGAAGCCGCCCGGAATAATGAACTCATGGCAAATCATGGTCTTCTGCCCATTCGTCTCATTGCCCCGACCACACCAGTCCAACGGATGGAGCTCATCGCAAAATCCGCAAGAGGCTTTATTTATTATGTCTCGAGAGAGGGAGTCACCGGAGAGCAGACAAACCTTTCTGAGGATATTGCCGCTCAGGTCGCAAATATTCGCGCCCACACGGACTTACCTATTGCTGTCGGATTTGGAATTTCCACACCTGAGCAGGCCGCAGAGGTCGCTCTGAGGTCGGATGCCGTGGTGGTTGGTAGTGCGATCGTGCGTCGTATTGGAGAGTTTGGGGCATCCAAAGGACTGTGTGAGCATGTCCGCAATTTTGTAGCGCCTATCGGGGCCGCTGTAAAATCGGCAAGGTAGGGAGGCGCCCCGCCTTGCCATCGATGCAAGCCCCTGCTTTGTTGGGTTCAAAGATGGAAGCTCCTGAGTTGTACGAGATTTCGGATTTATTGGGCGGGGCTGATGCATTTCAGCGATCAAGCCCTCCTGTTCGCTTGGGGGTTTTTGGCGATCCAGTGAAGCATTCGCGGTCGCCGATTTTTCAAAATGCCGCCCTGAAAGCGTGCGGCATTCCCGCATCTTATACGCGGCTGCATGTCGATGCCGGAAATTTTTCAGAAGGGCTTCGCGCCTTGCCTGCGGCAGGATTTCTTGGAGCAAATGTCACGATGCCCCACAAGGCTGCCGCGCTCACTGGAGTTGATGAGGCGGATGACTACGCCCGAGTTTCAGGCAGCGTGAACACGATTGTGGTTGATGGAGGGAATCTCCTTGGATTCAACACTGACGGGCCGGGCTTGTCCCGCGCGATTCGTGAGGAGTTTCACGCGGACCTCAAGGATCTGCGCGTTGTGTTGCTCGGTGCCGGCGGAGGGGTTGGTCGCGCCATCGCGGTGCAATGCGCCATGGAATCCTGCGAGCGCCTTGTGCTGGTGAACCGTTCCCTCGAAAAAGCCCAGTCATTGGCCTCCGAACTCGCTCTGCGATTCTGGTCTGAAAAACCGAGGGGTGCTTTTGACCGCTTGCTGGCGATTCCTCATGAGGATGTCCTCTTGCAGAGGGAATTGGAGCACGCTGATCTCTTGATTAATGCCACGGCGCTTGGCATGAAGCGCACAGACCCAGCAGTTATTCCTGCCCGCCTGATTTGCTCAAAACTTCTCGTTTACGACACGGTCTATGCTGGAGGTGCTACTCGCCTTGTCGAGGATGCGGCAGCCGCTGGGGCGCGTGCCGCCAATGGTCTTTCCATGCTGCTTCACCAAGGAGCCTTGTCTTTTGAAATCTGGTTTAATCGCCCCGCCCCGCTTGAGGTGATGAGACAAGCACTTTTCTCTACACAATGATCCTCTCCATCGCATTCGCTCAATTCGTGATCATTTCTCTAGGGATTCTAGCGATCCGAGTGCTGTTGAAGGCTGGCGGATATGCCGAGAATGTGGAGGGAATGTTCCCGCGGGTTTCTGTTTGGATGACACACTATGGCTTTCTCCTGTTTCTAGTGCCTCTCTTGTGGGCTTCCTTTGCCTCCTTTTGTCTTCAAAGGCAGCGGAGGTTCTTTAATGAATCAATCGTTCGGGCTACTGGAGTTGGCGGGCTTGCGGGAATTTTTGCAGCCTATTTTTATGCGGCATGGCTTCTTCTATAAATTCTTGCCTGTTTTAAAGGGTTCCACCCCATTTGCAGTTTTTTTGAACATTGGCATTTTTGATGCTGTCCAACATGCAAAAGGAGCCCATATGAAAAACATCTATAAAAAAATCAACCGCACTAAATATTCACTCGGCGAATTAGTCTCAATCGTGGGATCATGCGCCCGCGATAGCCGTGAAACCATCGCAGCGATGGTTGACCTTCTTGAAAGCGGCCGGGTGGTGATCCGCAAAAACGGACAAACCCGTCGCGTACGAATCCAACATGCGAGGTGATTTTCCCCCAGCTAAAGCCGGGAGCTTGAGTGTTGTTCATTTCAATAATGGCACTCTGCTTCCGGCTTGTTTTAGCTTCTTGAATTCGGATAGGAGCAGAATAGACTATAGCAATGACCTTGGGCGCTCGAAATAAAACACTAGCTACCTTGTTCAGTATTTATGCCCTCGCATGTTTGGGCATGGTATCTTTGACAAACGGGATTTCGCCGCTGGGCTTAACCCCCGAATGTTGTGAGCAATGTCCTGAGATGCCGAATCATTTGCAGGCATCGTGCCCTTGTCCTGCTTGCGCGACTGGGCATATTCCGCTGTTCTTGGCGGAAGCTTCTGCATTTCCTTTCTTATCAATTTCTCAAGAGTCGCTTATATGGATTCTTGGGCATGAGTATTCGCCTCGCCTTTCCAGTCAACCTGAGGTGCCTCCACCGCGATTGACCGTTTGATCTCGCGTTGCCTCCCTAGTTTAGGGAGGATCACTTCTCGTTTCGTATAAAAGAAAGAAATAATTATGAAATCACTCATCACCGCAATCGCATTGGCCTTGGCTGCCGTTACTGGTTCGCTGCATGCTGCCGGCAAATCCTGCCCCACATGTTGCAAGGATCAGGACTGCAAGTCCTGCTGCAAAGGGAAATGCGACGAGTGCGCCAACTGCAACAAGTAGGCTCACTCGGCTTCTATAAGCCATTAAACGGGCGCGGCCCTCTTGAAAGAGAGGGCCGCGCTTCTGTTTTTAGGAATGAAACCCCTTAATCGCAAAGAGGTGTAAGGCTACTTAGAAGAAGGTGGTTACTAGATGAATTACCCCCAGCCAAATCAGGTCAAAATTTTAATGAAAGCCTTTTGGCGAAGCGTATCTAGCCAGCGTTGTTGGGACTTCATGCGCTCTTGTTGCATGATATTTTGCTCGATTGCCTCACGCGTTTCGCTGATCGATTTAACCGTAGCGTTCTTCCGAGCCTCAACATTCAGAATGTAGTAGGAATCGCCCAACTGAAGCACTGGGCTGATGCCACCGGCCTTCATAGAGAAGGCAGCCTTTGTGAGGTCTTCGTTTAAAGTATTACGCTCGACCCATCCCCAGTCCCCGCCAAGATCCCGCGTGGCCTCATCCTCAGAATACATCTGAGCCATGCGATTGAAATCTGCGCCTTCAACAAGTTTCTGGCGGATCTCTTCAGCAGTCTGCGCTTTGTTCGCGTCCCCTCCAACATCGTTGGCATTTTCCTCGCGGAGAATGATCATGCGCAGCTTCACTTGATCAGGAATGGTGAACTCGGACTTGTTTTTGTCGTAGAATGCTTGGACTTGCGCGGGCGAAACAACAACATTATCTGTCAATTTCGCTTGGCGCATTGCTTGCACGATGATCTTTTCTTTTTCGATTTCTTTGAATCGTGTCACTGTATACCCTTGAGCCTGAAGAGTTCGAATAAATGCAGCTCGATCGCCGCCGAATTCTTGTCGGATAATTCCCTGGACGCGATCTTCAATGACATAATCTGGAATATTCGCCCCCTTTTCCTGCATTTTTTTGAATTCCTGAATGATTAGTTGCCGGTCGATGAGATCTTTAAGGGCGGCGAGGCGCATTTCCTTGATGCGCTCTGCCAGATCTGGCCCCTTGTAAGCCTCGCGAATGACGCGTTCACGTGTTCCGACGAGTTCACGGACTTGTGAAATCGTAATGACATCATTGTTTACGATTGCCGCGACGCCATCAATGATCTCCGCTTGTTGAGCAAAGATTGGTGGTACGGAAATCGCCGACAACAGCAGAATTGCAAAAAGCGGGTTTAAAAGTCTCATCGGCGTTGCATGTTTTCAAGAAAGGCTAACACTTCGCGGAGCTTAAAATCGGGCTCTGGAGCCGTCAAGCGGGGAAACCGACCACCGATAAGTACATAATTGCTGCCTCGCATAAGCATGAGTTTATCGTCGCGAGACTCTACTTGGCGAATGCGGCGGGTGGAGGCTTCGATGCGGATGGCTGCGCAAACAAGGGCATTTTCGACAGCACGCGGGAGGAGGCCAAAGCGGTCCCGCCACTCCGCCTTTAAATTATCCAAATCGGCCCGCGTAGCCGCCTCAGCCAAGCGGCGATAGGCCTCGATGCGGAGTTTGGCATCAGAAATGTAGGCGAAGGGAAGAAAAGAGGGAGCGGTGTTATCAGAGGGAATAAACGCCCCCTCTTCTGTGGTCGCAAAGTCTAGCCGCATGGCGGTTGTTGCCCCAAATGTGCGGGTGCCTTTTAGTGCGTCCATCGCTCTTTTGAGCATTTTGCAATACAGATCAAATCCCACCGCAATGATGTGGCCACTCTGTTCAGTCCCTAGCAAATTTCCTGCTCCACGGATTTCAAGGTCACGCATGGCAATTTTAAATCCCGATCCGAGTTCGGAGTATTGTTTGATTGCCGAGACACGTCTTCTTGCGGCCCCGACAGACATGAGGTCTCGGGGGAGCATAAGATAGGCGTGCGCCTTCGTTCCTGAACGCCCTACTCTCCCGCGCAGTTGGTAGAGATCCGCTAGGCCGAAGCGGTCTGCTCGGTCGATAATGATTGTGTTCGCATTTGGAATATCTAGCCCGCTTTCGATGATGGTAGTCGAAACAAGCACATCAGCATCACCCGCCACGAAGTGGCGCATGACGACCTCGAGTTCACCTTGTGCCATTTGTCCGTGTCCGACGAGCACGCGGCATCCTTGGCAGAGTTCGCGGATCCTCGCTGCCACGCGCTCAATTGATTGGACACGGTTGTGGAGAAAATACACTTGCCCGCCTCGCGCTATCTCGCGCGTTACTGCGTCGCGGATGACACGTTCGTCATAAGCGCACACAATTGTCTCCACTGGTTGGCGGTTGGTTGGAGGGGTTTCGATCAGCGACATGTCGCGCGCGCCCATGAGGGAAAGGTAAAGCGTGCGTGGAATCGGAGTGGCCGAGAGGGTAAGGACATCAACGAGCCGGAATTTTTCTTTCAGTGCGTCCTTGTGCTTCACGCCAAAGCGTTGCTCCTCGTCCACAATGACAAGTCCTAAGTTTTTAAATTCGACATCCGCAGAGATGACCCGATGTGTGCCAACAACAATGTCGATGCCGCCCTCTCGAAGCGATTTAATGATTTGTTTCTGCTCTGCAGGGGTTCGGAAGCGGTTGAGGAGTTCGACTGTCACAGGGTACTCACTCATCCTTTCGCGAAAGGTGCGCCAGTGCTGCTGCGCAAGGACAGTGGTGGGTGCGATCACTGCCACTTGACAGCCTCCAGTAACTCCCTTAAAGGCAGCGCGGATCGCCACCTCGGTTTTACCAAATCCGACATCGCCGCAAATGAGCCGGTCCATGGCCTGTTGGGACTCCATGTCGGCCTTGGTTTCGCGGATTGCCCTCAACTGGTCGGGGGTTTCTGTAAATAAAAACGATCGCTCAAATTCCTGCTGCCAATGAGAGTCGGCGGAGAAGGCGTGTCCTTGTGTGGTTTCCCGTTCGGCCTGAACTTTGAGCATCCGAGCGGCGTATTCGTAGATGCCATGCGTGGCCTTTTCTTTTGCTTTGCTCCATCGGGCGTTGCCCAACTCGGAGAGATCCGGGTGCTTCTTGCCGAGGCCTACGTAGCGGGCCACTTGCCAAGCTTGATCAAGCGGCACATACAGCCTGGCATCATTGGCGAATTCGATTAGGAGGACATCACCGGATCCATCGGGCGATTTTTCCAATCCTTCGAAACGGCCGATGCCATGGTCCAAATGCACCACGAGATCCCCTGGCTCGAAATCCGAGAAATCCATGGCGGTTCTCCCTGAACGGACCCGTTCCCGGCGCAATGCCGCACGCTGGGCGCGTTGAGTGGCTGAACGTCCGAGCACCTCAGACTCAGCGAGAAGGGCAATTTTCGCTTTTGGGCATACGAAGCCTCGGGAGGCGCGTGAGGTGAGGAAGAGTACATTCGAGGTATCAAAATCGAAATCACAAGCAAGTTCGCGGAACCGCTCACCCTCGCCTTCGTTCACACAGGTGAAAGCAAGTGTCCAGCGGTCCGCCGACCATGCGTGGAGTTGGTTGAAGAACCGGTCGCGCTTAGCCTCATTAAGAACAAGGTCACCTGCTCCAAGGTCTCCAAATGGCGGAGGGTAAAAAGCGGTCGAAGCTTTGAGATTGTCCCCTCCAGAGGCGATGCCGACACCCTCGAAATCTTGAGAGGGTTCCAGCGTGATGATGCGATCACTTTTTCGGCGGTAGTCAGAAAGGATGGCATCAGCCTTATCCATATCGCCTGTGTAGATCTCGACTGTTTCCAGCACTTGCACGGACGCCTGAGTGTCGAGGTCGAATTCACGAAGTGAATCAATTTCGAGGTCGAACCACTCAAGACGGACTGGTCTGGCCTGTTGCCACGAAAAGAGGTCAAGAATCCCCCCCCGACGTGCAAATTGGCCTCGAGATGTCACAAGTGGAGAGGCGTCGTAGCCAGATTTTTCGAGAACGCTTTCCAGTTCCTCGATCGACAGGCGGTCACCACGCGAAACTTGAAACAGGCCGCCATGAATACTCTTGGGTGCCGGAATGCTAGAGGTCCACTGTGAAGAGTGGATCACCACTACCTCATTGCCATCGACGCAGGATAGTCTGCGCAGCAATTCCAGTCGTTCCGATAGGGTCTCAGCATCTGGAAGCGAATCCTCTGTGGGGAGTTCTAAATCCGGGAAAAGGCGCACCCTTGGACACCAAGCCGCAAGCTCAATGGCGAATTCCTCCTGCATTTTTAAATCTGGGCAAACCACCCATGTCCGTTCCGGAATTCCACGTAGAAGCAATGCGGTCACAAAGGGTTGGGCTGGTTCCGCGATCTCTGTGAGAAGGGTGCTTTCCCGCGCCTTGAGCAACTTTTTCAAGGCCGCACTGGATTCGGCTTGGACTAAGAAATCTTCAAGAGGTGAAAATTTCATCGAAATATCGTTGTTGAAGGATGGATGTAGAGTCAACAAGCGGGCGACCATTGAGTTCCCCGATCGGGCGAATGCCAACCCTGCTGTTTGTCACAAAAGCCGAAGAACAGCGCAATGCCTCATCGGCATCGAGGAGAGATTCGGCTGCACCAAGGGTATCTAGAACCCATTCACGCACGACGCCATTCCTGGCACCAGTTTCCAAGGTTGGGGTGACCCAGGATCCATCAATAAGAAGAAAGACGTTTGCCATCGCGGCACCCATGAGCATTCCGGCTGGATTGCAGACAAGCGCCTCATCACATCCGATGCATCGAGAGGCAACGAGCGCATCGATATTCTGCCAATAGTTGCCGGTCTTCCATCCGCCGGGCCGAGGCATGCAGGGAGCCGCATGCAGTGCGACACGGAGGGGTGACAGGTTCCACCCTACTTCTGCCTCGTCAAACAACGCATATGCGTTTCCTGTGAATGGGGCCTCCGGGGCGCCCGCTCCCGCAGTTAGGTAAATCCGGAGTAGTCCCGTACCAAGGGGCAAAAAATTGAAGTCCGGCAGTTCCGGTAATACGCATCCACAATCTGCCGCCGCATGTTTTAGCCGCTGGAGGTGGGGCTCCAAAAATAACAATTTTCCATCATGCACTGCGATGGTTTCAAACACACTCATTCCATAGCGAAACCCCCGATCAGCCAAAGGCAGCATTTCGCAATCCATCCAGATCAGCCCATTGTTTTTCCAAGTCTTCATGCTGTGTGCCCTATGTCGGGGATGATGGCACCGTGAAAATTCTGGATTTGAAATTGTTTTTTGCACTCGAATGAGTCACGCGAACGCTTTGCTCGGATATCCATTATGGAACAGGGCGCGTTTAAGAAAGAAGGGTCAAAACGTGATTTCAAAATATTTCTTTTTCATTGAGCTTGAGTAATGTTACGCGCTCTAAAAGAGATTTTATGGAATATCTAGCGCCGTTTTCACAAGGCAATGTGTATTGCGTTAAAGGGATATTATCAATGAAGACATGGTTGCACGGATCAAGGGAGTTGGCGCTTAGCCCAAAAAATAATCTGCATAATGGATTGGGTTGATTATTCGCCGCGAACTCAAGCGTGTGTTGGACTTAAAAGACCATGAAATCGGAGAAAACATGCCAATGGGGAAGCTTTCTCCCTACAATTTCAGGCTATTTTCTCGCAATGCAGGCACAATAAACAGAGATGCCATTAATTTGTAAAATTCACTCTTAACGAATGTTAAGAGTGGTTGCGGGGGTAGGATTTGAACCTACGACCTTCAGGTTATGAGCCTGACGAGCTACCGGGCTGCTCCACCCCGCGATTTGAAGATTTATACTTACTTGCAGTAGCATCTTGGAGCAAGTGGTATTTTTTATTTTTTTTGAACTTTAATTGGGGAGGCGATTAATTTGAGACATCAATGTCCGGTGGTGGCGGGAGAGTGATGGCGGGGAGTTCGAGTGGAGCGGAAGGTTGTAAGGCGGACTGGACGACAGGTTCGGCGCGGCGAACCTCGATTTCTCCAGAGGTATCGCCGGGTGCGGCGGAAGGTGCTGCTGGGGCGACAGCGATGGCTTTGGCTACCGGTATGCTTTCATCGTTAGCCATTTCCTCGCCCGGACGGATGGATCGGTAGACATCGTTGAATCCAACAAGCGAGGGGGAGGTAACAGCGATTGGGCGGATGCGCGTGAGATCAATGGCGGTTGCGGCCCGAGGCCAGTCGACTTCCTCGAATTCGCGGGCGTAGCTGCGGATTCCTCCACCATGAATATCGCAGGGGATTGTGGGTAGTTGGTTGTTAGTGGCGAGTTCGGTGTAGGTGTTGTTATCACCGCATCGCGGAGTGGAAGCCAATCCCGAGGAGCGGCAGATGGAAACTGGCACAAGGCCCGGAGGGCGTTCCACAGGCTTAGCTGGATAAATGCTGGTGGCTGTGTTCATAATTTGAACCCAGATTGGCATGGCGAGATCCTTTCCAAAGGCGCCATGGAATATTTTTGTTGGTTTATCGAAGCCCACCCAGACCCCACAGGTAATGCTGGCAGTGTAGCCGATAAAGTAGGTATCGGTGAATCCGTAGGCAGTGCCAGATTTTCCGGCGACGGGAATATTTGCCAGTCCGAGTTGTTGCTTTGCAGCAGCGCCGTTGCCGCGATCCATGAAATCGGCAAGGCCCAGATGGAGTTGGTAGGCAGCAGTGGGTGGAATGGCGCGATAGCGTTTGCGCGGTGCTTCGAAAACCGGAGTTCCAGCGGTGTCGGCGATGGATTGGATGATATAAAGGTTGGCTGGTCGTTGGCCGACATTGGGGAAAACTGTGTAGCCCAGCACAAGCTCGTCCAGCGTGACCTCACTACTTCCAAGAAAGGTATTGGAGTAGTCACGGAGCGGTGAAGAAACGCCAGCGCGGGCGGCTGTTTGTTTCACTGCATCAAGCCCCGCCTGCATCCCCAAGCGCACGGTAGCGGCATTCTTGCCTTTCATCAGTGCATCCCGGGCGGGAATAAACCCTTCATACTCATTGTCGACGATCTCCACGCCCCATTCACCGAGGATGCCGGTTTCACCCCCGACCATGACATATCGGTTGTCGATGCAGGCATCCTGTACGATTTGGCCGGGAAAGACCCCTGATTCATAGGCTGCAGCGTAGACGAAGGGAGTGAAGATGGTTCCCGCCGGCCGAGTGCCTTGGATGGCGCGGTTATATTCACTATGGAGGAAATCACGCCCACCCACCAAGGCCAAGATGCCGCCGGTGATATTCTCCACAGCCAGGGCGGCACCTTGGAGGTATTTTGGGTCGGGCATTTTGACTGACATGTTTCCTCGGTCGAGGGACTTTTGCAGGCTCCGATTGGTGCGTGTGTATTCGGCAAATGAGGGGTGGTCGTATCCTTCGCGTGTTTCGATTTTAGAGAGATGTGCCTGCACTGCACTCTCTGCTTCCTTTTGAATGTCGGAGTCGAGGGTTGTGTAAATGCGGTAGCCGCCGTTCATGGCACGCTCAAATCCAAGGGATTTGATGATTTGCTGGCGGATGAGTTCCACGGCGTAATTTACCTTGAATGGGTTTTTGCGTTCGATGACGCCAAGTTGGGAGGCGGTTTCATCCAAAAATTCCCGGCGGGAAATGAAGCCAAGTTCGCGCATGCGCATGAGGACGAAGTCCCGCGATTCCTGCGAGGCGCGCAGATTATTGAATGGCGAGAGGGCTTGTGGGCTTTTGAGGAGACCCGCAAGTGTCGCGCACTCGCCGATGCTCATATCGATCGCATTCTTTCCAAAGTAGCTTTGAGAGGCCGCCTCTGCGCCGTAGAAGCCGCTGCCGAAGTAGACGCGGTTCAGATAAGCCTCCATGATTTGTTTTTTGGTGAATTCTTTTTCGATTCTCCAAGCGAGATGCATTTCCACCAATTTGCGTTCGTATGTTCGTTCGCGGAGCTCGAATGAATTCCGCGCGAGTTGCTGGGTGACGGTACTGGCGCCCTGTGAGATGCGGCCCTTGCGGTAATTTGTGAGGGCGGCTCTTCCGATGCCCATGTAATCCACTCCGTCATGCTCGTAAAAGCGGTTGTCTTCGGCAGCGATGACTGCCTTAACCAGCATTTCGGGGAGGCGTTCGTAAGGGACTGGTTGGCGGTTTTGAATGAAGAGTTTTCCGAACTCGCGCCCCCTGCGGTCATAGATAATCGAAGCGGCTTCCATTTCGTTTACCTCCTCGAGATTGAACTCTTGGGCGCGGTCGTGGTAGCGGCGCGTCATGATGCCAAAGGCAACCCATGAGGCAAAGATACCCAGAACCAATACCGCCAATGGCACCCAAACGAGTTTCCGGGTGTGGAGCGGTCCGCCGCGCGGGCGGGGTGTTTTTTCCCAACTATAGAATTCCTTGCTGATAGCGGCAAATTTTCCATGCCTTGTCAGAGAGATCAAGACAAGGGATGAAAAAGGGGAGGGGAATTAGGCGAGGCGAAGGGATTGGAGAAAACGCGAGAAGAATGCGGCACCTTCCTCAAGATCGTTGATAGCAATGAATTCATCAGCGGTATGAGCTTGATTGATTGATCCCGGACCGATTGCCACAGCTGGACAACCTTTAGAGGCAAATACTGCGGCATCACAGAACCACGGCGCCCCGGCCAATCCTGCCCCCAGGGCTTGGAGCTTTTTGATGAACGGATTGGAGGGATCGGTGTAGAGCGGTTCCGAACGGTGGAGGGTGACCGAGATGTCCGGGACGGATTCCTGAAGCATGGCTGTAATGAAAGAGGGGTCGATGCCTGGGATTGTGCGGATGTCGACATGCGCTTCGCAGAAATCCGGCACGATATTCACTTTCGATCCTCCGCGAATTGTCCCCACGCTGAGGGTGGATCCGCCCAACAGGGAGTCAGTCTTTTCCGAGAGGCGGGGCGCAACGCGGTTACGAAGGGTGTCGATGGCGGTGGCCATTTTGTAAATGGCATTGTCACCCGTTTCTGGGCGAGAGGCGTGAACCGCATGGCCCCGTGTTTTAAGATGCAGCCAGCATGAACCCTTATGGGCATGGACGACTTGAAGAGAGGTAGGTTCGCCGGCGATGACAAAATCAAACCGTTCTTGATCCGCGAGTGCTTTAGCTCCGATTTGACCCGCTTCTTCACCGACAAGGCCCGCAAACCAAATTTCCACAGGCAGGTCTGTAAGAAAGTCGCGGCAGTCCAAGAGTGACCAAAGCATCGAAGCCATCGGTCCTTTGGTATCAGATGCGCCGCGCCCCCAGAGGCAGCCATCGCGAATCGTGCCATCGAATGGCGGAATGGTCATGCCTGACACACTGACTGTGTCGAGATGAGGAGCAAAGAGCACGCGAGGAGCATTCGGTGTTTTGGAAGGGAATCGGGCCACGACATTCGGGCGCCCGGGAGCAACCTCGCGCAAGGACGCATCGGCGCCGGCGTCCTCAAGAAACTCAAAGACACGCTGCGCGCAGTCCATTTCACCTGTGCAGTGGAAGCCTGGATCCTCGCTATCTGGATTAATACTCGGAATACGAACCAACTCCGCAGCGATCTCTGTAACGGATGTCATATGCGCGAAAGATACCATTCCACAAATTTGGGAATTCCAGCGCGGATTGGTGTTTTGGGGTTGTAGCCCAGAAGCCTGCGGGCTTTGGAAATGTCGGCCGCAGTGAGAGGCATATCGCCCTGTTGTTCCGGCAGTCGCTCAATGGTGGCTGTCATTCCGAGAGCCGATTCGATTTCGCGGATCAGCTCCGTAAGCGTTGTGGTCTGGTTTTCGCCAAGATTGAAAATGTCGAACAAGGGTCCCTCGTAGTGGAGAGCCCCAGCCACACCTTGGACGATATCTTCAATATAGGTGTAATCACGACGGGTCGATCCATCCCCGAAGTGTGGGATGCTTTTGCCCTCGTGAATGGACTTGGTGAATTTGTGAATGGCGAGGTCAGGACGTTGGCCGGGACCATAAACAGTGAAAAACCTGAGGCAGACAACGCGCATTCCATAGAGGTGCGCGTAATTTCCGCAGAGTTGTTCCCCGGCAAGTTTTGTGGCTGCGTAGGGGCTGAGGGTTTGAGGGAGAGGAAGAGTTTCTGAAAAAGGAATAACTGTTGAGAGTCCGTAGACTGAGGAGCTGGAAGCGAAAATAAAGCGCCCGATGCCAGCCCTATGTGCCGCGGCAAGGAGATGATGGGTGCCGGTGATATTGGTGTCGATATACAGTTGGGGATCAGTGACCGAGGGGCGGACACCAGCTCGTGCAGCGAGATGGATGATGCTATCGAATCCTCCGCTGGAAACGACATCCTCAACAAATGCGGCATCACGGATGTCGCCTTCTCGAAGATTCGCCCCGCTGCCTAACGATGCAAGGTTCGCCCGTTTCAATGCAGGGTCGTAAAAGTCATTGAAATCATCGATGACCGTGACGGCATTACCTTCAGTGAGGAGGTGTTTGCAGACATGTGATCCAATGAACCCGGCGCCCCCGGTGACTAAAAACTTCATTTCTGAAGACTAGTTTCTGCATGTTCCCATGCGCAAGATTGCAATCGCTACTCAAACAACGGATGTTGCGATGATGCGTGTCATATTGGGATGCGTTCTTGTGTTACTGGCAATAAGAACTCTGACTGCATGGGAAGCCACTTTATCTCCGAGCGGCCCAGGGCCGTATCCGGAATTGAAAGCATTTGTTGGGGAGTTTCGTTTTGGGTGGTCGGAGATTGAGGCTGCTCGGGTAAAGGCGGAGGTGTCATACAGGGCAGACCGGGTCATTTTGAAGGCCATCGGTGGAACGCTGGGTTTTGCTAGGGCTTTTTATGCGCTTGATATCTCTTTTGACGGCGAGGCCGACCGCGTGACACTCCAAACGGTTTCCTCACAACTTGTAGAGCGCTATGCCGCATTGACGGTAACCGAACGGGTGCTCGGTGAAAACGGCATGCTAATGAATCTTCGATCAACTGATCCCCCCGGAGAAAAACCTCCGAGGTGGAAAACGGTAAAGGTCATCAAGATCCGCGACATTTGGGCTGCAATGCTGTATATCAGAAGCCAGTCACTGGCTGCTGGCGAAATGGTTCGCCTGCTCGTTTTTCCGGGCGGCTCACCGTATTTGGTCGAGATAATTGCTATTGGCCCAGATCGGATCGATGTCATGGGAGCACCGCGAGACGCCATTAAACTTGATTTGAAAATCCAGCATGTGAATACCAAAAAAGGAAATACTCTAGAACCGCATGGAAAATTCCGCAGTGGAAAAATATGGCTTTCCAGCGATCCTTCGCGCATGCCTCTGCGGGCGGAGATAGATATTTTTATCGGCTATGTCTTCGCTGAGGTCGTTGCAATAAACGTTAATGAAGGTATAGCCCTGTGAGTGGTTCTGAAAAGTTGATCGATCCCCACTTTTTGGACTGGCTGGGAGCATCTAATGCACCACTGGAAATAGATTTTGGATGCCACCGAGGGGCTTTCCTTGCTGGAATGGCGGCATTGCATCCCTGGCGTCGGTTTCTTGGGATTGAAAAGCAAGTTGACCGTGTTGCGAAATGCAACTCTCGGATCACTCGAGCGGGGCTCGCTAATGCCGTGGCGGTTGCAGGATTAGGAGTGGATGCATTGGAGGTTCTGCCGACTGGATGCGTTGCGGTATTTCATCTGTCTTTCCCCGACCCATGGCCTAAGCGAAAACACGCAGGGAGACGGGTTTTTCAGGTGGCATTTCTTGCTGAAGTCAGGCGGGTGCTGGCCCCAAACGGCGTGCTGAAGTTGATGACCGATGACAAGCCCTACTTCGAAGAGATGCGTCAACTTACAAAAGAGGGATGGCGGGAGATGCCTTGGGATGACGGAAGCCAGAGAGTCGAGACGGCGTTCGAGATTACTTTCAGGAAACGCGGCGTGATGCCGTGCCGCTGTGCGCTTTGCCCTGAATGAGAATCCGTGCTGTTTCACAGGCTGGGCTTGCTTGGATGATTGCTAAGGGGTAGGGCAATACACATGGGTATGATCCACATCAATCGTGACCGGAACTCGATCGGCAAATTCAATGATCAGGACGTGGCGGATGGTCTTAAGAGCGGCAGGTTTTTTTCAACCGATCTGGGATGGCGTGAACCGATGGCATCTTGGGAACCATTGTCGACATTTACAGATTTACCTGCGCCCTCGGAGGAGTCTCAAAATGACATCTTCTCAGCTGATGATTTGAACGGCCATCAAGACCCTGTGGTCATCGAGCCCGCTTGGGAGAGGGGAGAAGGAAATTTTCCAGCCCGAACAGTGGTTGAAACCGTGCGGCAGGTTCTTTCATCACCAGCGTCAACATTTCAAAATATGCCATCCGAGGGGGGTGTCATCAAACCACTGCTCTTTTACATTCTTACCGGGTGGGCTAGCGGAGGGGTGGCCCTTTCGTATCAACTGCTGGCAGCGTTGATTAATCCCGAAATGGTTTTCGGCGAGGCCGCCAAAGATCTTTCCATGCCGATGATCGTGCTGGTTTTCACCGGCATTGTCTTTTTTCTGCCTTTTCTTCTGATTTTCGGAATCTATCTCAGCGCTGGGTTCTTTCATACGGCTCTTTTACTGACCGGCGCTGCGCAAAAGCCATTTGTGGCCACCTTCAGAGCCATTGCGTTTGCCCAAGGAGCAACGTCGGTCTTGCAGTTTGTGCCTCTCTGTGGGGGATACCTTTATCCCGCCCTGAGTATGGTGTATTCGGTGCTCGCGTTGCGTGAGGTTCACCGCACTGAATTGTGGCGGGTGGTGTTGGCCGCAGCGCTGCTTTTTCTCCTGATCAGTGCCTTGGTGATGGGGGCAATATTTATTGGGCTGGAGCTGGGCCCACTTGTCGGGGGCAAGCAATAGCTAGAGGGTAATCGTGCAGGGGAGAGGGTGCTCCGGCGATCCTGGACACATGACGTGTGTGTCATGAAGTCCAGCATGGGTTAGCGTTTCCCTGATGGCAGATGTTGCGAGGGATGGGGAGTTACAATCCTCACTAAGGTGAGCAAGGAGTACATGAGATAGCGCAGGTGAAGCGATGTCAGCCACCAACGAAGCTGCAGACTGGTTTGAGAGGTGGCCATGGCGCGACAGGATACGTTGTTTAACAGACCAAGGCCGCTTAATATCATTTTGGAGAAGGGCCTCGTCGTGATTGCATTCCACTAAGAGCCCGTTGACTCCTCGAAGGGAGTTCAGCACCTGCTTGGTTGGGTGGCCTAGATCGGTTGCAACAGCAAAGGAGGATGTGCCGTGAGAAAGCACAAATCCTACCGGGTCGGCAGCGTCGTGGGGAACTGAGAAGGATGAAATACGAAAGTTGCCCAGGTCGAAAGACGAGCCGCTTGAAAATAGCCGCCAATCCACTGAGGGGAGGGTCCTGTGAAGCTCTCGTGAGGTAAGCGCTGTAGTAAAAACAGGGATTTCATACTTCGTACAGAGCACCTTTAGCCCGCGGGAATGGTCGCCATGCTCATGGGTAAGAAGAATCCCATCGAGTGATTGTGGCGGGGTGTCTAGAGTTTTGAGAAGCGCGCCGAGAGCCTTTGCGCTCAGTCCAGCATCAATAAGAAGGGCCGTTGAGCCCGCACGAACAAGGATCGCATTTCCCGAACTGCCCGAGGCAAGGGTGGAAATGCGAATCACACGCTAACCGAGAGCAAGTTGGGCCGTGGCAATCTCAAGAATTTCGTTCGTGATACTCGCTTGGCGTGCTTTGTTGTATTCTAAAGTAAGATCCTTCACGAGTGACTTTGCATTATCTGTCGCGCTCTTCATCGCGACCATTCGTGCGCTTTGTTCCGAAGCACGCGAGGCGAGTTGAGTTTGGTGGATAAAATAGTGAATGTAGGCAGGAATAATTGCATCCAAGACTGCTTTGGGCGAGGGCTCGAACTCCATGATGCCATCAATGGGCGTGAGGGGTTTGAAATCCGCCGTAATGCCAATGTCCTCAATTTTGCTCAAAGCGTTCACATGCAATTGGGAAAAATCTGTGAATCCAGTGATCGGAAGGATCGCAAGACGAGTGGGAGCTTGGGTGAGCGTATTGACGAAGCGGGGGTAAAGGATCGAGAGTTTGTCACATTCACCCGAAAGGAATTTTTCGATGCAAAATCTTGAGATTTGTTTCGATTGAGCGAAGGCCGGTTGCTCGGCCAATGGAAAATCAGCCGCTATTTTACGGCGAGTGCGTGAAAGAAATTGCGTTCCTTTACGCCCAATGCTGACGAATTGGGTGGAGGCAACAGGAAGTGCAGATGCCTCACGAAGGACGTTCGTGTTAAGCGCGCCGCAAAGCCCCTTATCTGTAGTGAGCAGGATGACCAATTCCTTGTTTCCATCGCGTTGCTCCAGCAACGGATGAAGGGTAGGATCGATAGAATTGCATACCGAGCTGATGACTCGGTTAATCAATTGGGCATAGGGGCGCCCATTGATGGCGGCTTGCTGGGCACGGCGCATTTTCGAGGCCGCGACCATTTGCATGGCTTTGGTGATCTGAGCTGTGTTTTTGACCGACTTGATGCGTCGGCGAATATCTCTAAGGTTGGCCATGGTGGCTGTTTAGAACTGGTTGAAAGACTTGAACTCCTCAAGTGCCGCGCCGAGATCTTTTTCTATCTCCTCGTCAATTTTTCCTTTTTTATAGATTTGATCGATCACGGCAGCTTTGCGAGTTTCCAAGAAGTCGATGAGTTTTGATTGAGCCTCTTTGACCTTGTTCACGGCAATCGGGTCGAAAAACCCCTTTTGCATTGCCCATAGAATGGCCGACTGTGTTTGCACAGCAAGCGGACTGTATTGGGATTGTTTAAAAAGCTCAACAATGCGGGCCCCCCGGTCAAGAGTCGCCTTGGTTTTTGCGTCAAGATCCGATCCGAACTGGGCGAAAGCTGCAAGTTCACGGTATTGAGCAAGGTCGCCCTTGATCTTTCCTGCGACCTGCTTCATCGCTTTGATCTGAGCAGCTGATCCCACGCGAGAGACGGATAGGCCTACCGAGATGGCCGGGCGAATCCCTTGATAAAAGAGATCGGTCTCGAGGTAAATCTGGCCGTCAGTAATCGAAATGACGTTTGTCGGGATGTAGGCCGAAACGTCCCCGGCTTGAGTCTCAATGATTGGGAGCGCGGTGAGTGAACCATTGCCACAATCTTCAGCGAGACGTGCCGAGCGTTCAAGTAAGCGGCTGTGGAGGTAAAATACATCGCCAGGGTAGGCTTCGCGGCCAGAGGGACGCTTGAGCAGAAGGGATATCTGGCGGTAGGCATTCGCGTGTTTCGAAAGGTCGTCAAAAACGATCAATGCATCCATGCCGTTGTCCATGAACCACTCGCCAAAGGCCGCACCCGAAAATGGGGCGAGGTATTGATCTGCGGCAGGATCTGAAGCGGCCGCGCTAACGATGATCGTGTATTTCAAGGCATCGTTGTCTTCGAGGGCGGAGATGACGCGAGCGATATTTGCATTCTTTTGACCCACGCCCACATAGATTGAGTAAAGTGGACGAAAATTCGGATCGCCGCTTTCTTCTCCGGCGCGATTGATGCGAGCCTGGTTGATCACTGCATCAATGGCAATCGTGGTCTTGCCAGTGGCGCGGTCCCCAATGATGAGTTCGCGCTGTCCGCGGCCGATGGGAATCATGGCGTCAACGCTCATGATGCCAGTTTGGACGGGTTGGCTGACTGGACGGCGCTTGATGATGCCTGGAGCGATTTTTTCTACCGGGTAGGTCTTGTCATGAGGAATCGGTCCCTTGCCGTCAATTGGTTGGCCCAGGGCGTTGACCACGCGACCAAGGAGTCCTTTGCCAACGGGAACAGAAAGAAGTTTGCCGGTGGTCTTGACCTCATCTCCTTCACTGATGCGAGTATAGTCGCCAAGAACGATCACTCCGACCTCAGTTTCCTCAAGGTTGAGCGCGATACCGGTGATCCCGCTTGAAAACTCAACCATTTCGTTGAGTTTGACATCGCTCAAGCCTTCCACGCGGGCGATACCGTCACCGATTTCACGGACGGTCCCGACGTTGGCAAGTTGGGCGGAGTTGGTTTTGAGGCCGCTGATTTTTTCTTCGAGTTCGAGGACGATGTTGCTCATGGATTAAATGTGTTTTTTCAGGAAAGGGATATTGATTCGAGTCGGGAGCGGACACTGCCGTCCCAGACATTGCTTCCCAGTTGGACGCGAAGGCCGGCGATCAACGTAGGATTGGTGCGAAAGGTGGTGGTGATTTTGCCAAATCGGGATTCCAAGCTGGAAGAAATTCCAAGGCGGGTGGATTCTCCGAGGGTGGAAGCACTTTCCACCACTGCATGGTGCTGTGCAGCCTCGAGACGAACCAGTCTCGTGATAAATTTGAGCATCTGCACATAATGGCGGGGCTTTTTGGCGATGAGTTCATCTGCAATTGTGTGCAGATGTTGATCGTCCAAACGGCCATCCACCATCGCGAGATCGTAGAGTGCCTTTGCTTGGCGACGAGATTCACGGTTGAGTTTCATTCAGCTAAATAACGTGACTTAAGCGGCAAGTTCTTTTGCGGTTTCGTTGGCGAGACGTTCTTGGTCGGATTCGGTAAGTACCTTTCCAGCAACCTTTGCGGTGGTATCTACAACCAAATGGACCATTTCTTTTTTGACTTCTGCAACCATACGGGCCCGTTCGAGTGCGACGTTTTCGTTGGCTTTGATGATGATTGCTTCGGCGTCTTTTATTGATTGTTGAAGGTGTTTTTGGTTTTGAGCCTCGCTGCTGGCACGTCCCTCTTCGATGATTCGTTGAGCATCTTCATTCGCCTTACGGAGGATTTCCTGACAATGGATTTCAGAATCCTTGAGTTGTTTTTTAATTTTTTCGGCGTTTTGTTCGGATTCTTCGATTACCTTTCGGCGACGCTCGAAAACCTCGATAATTGGTGCAAAGGCGAATTTTTTCAGGACGGTGTAGACAAGGAGAAAGAGAATGACTTGAGCAATAAATTTGGGCCAAGTCACTCCAAAGGTCGTAAACAGCTGTGTAACGGTATCCATGAATGAGCAGTAATTTGAAAAATGGAGCCGCCGAGACCTACATTACGAGGTCTCGACGGCGATGGGTTTTAGCGGCCTCCAAAGGCAAGAATCAGAGCGTAAATTGCAATAGCTTCAGATAAAGCCATGCCAATGATGCTCAGCGTCAGGACTTTGCCGGAAGCGCCGGGGTTGCGGCCAACGGCCTCTACGGCTTTGGCTCCGATCATTCCGATTCCGAGTGCGGCTCCAGCACCCGCAACAGCGAGTGTGAAACTGCCAGTGATCCCGCCAGCGGTGGCGGCTGCTTCAGCTATAATGTGTGGTATCATTTGTTTGTTTTGTTGTTCCTACCGCCCGCAGTCTTGCCACGGTCCCGGTGAGGAAATTGTTAGTGCTCTTCTCCCTCCTCATGTGAGGTGGACAGCTGAATATAAACAGCGCATAGAAGCATGAACACCGTGGCCTGCAGAAGACCTACGAGAAGTTCTAAAAAGTAGAAAGGCAGCGGAATGGTCACCGACATGATATATGCAATCCACTCGGGCAGTCCCAGTTGTTTTCCCAGAGTGATCATTGTGGTGAGGAGATTTTCTCCGGCAAAAATATTCCCAAACAGACGAAGGGAAAGTGAGACCGGGCGGAATGCGATGGATACCACCTCAATCACACCAACAAATAAAAATATGGGAACTAATAAGATAGCCATAATTCCCGTGAGACCACCCTTGACGCCAAAAAGGTGGTCTAAAAAGCTACGAATACCTACTTCACTGATCGACCAGTAGAGCCAAAACACCATGAAAATGGATGCCATGGCTAATGTCATGTTCAGGTCGGCAGTAGCAGGACGCAGCAGAGGGGCTTCGACGTTCGTTACACTCAAAAACCCATCCCCTGGATTTCCCCAACCTATTGATCCAACCCCTGGGAGGAGGCCAAACCAATTTGAGACGACGATGAAAATGAAGATGGTGGCAAGCAGAGAGAAGACGCGCGCTACCATGTGGCTTCCAACAATGCTTTCAATCAGGTCGTAGAGACTTTGCACCACAGCCTCAAAGAAGTTCTGAGTGGGTCCTGGAATGCTGGTCAAATTTTTGGTGGCCTTTCTGCAGAACCAGATAATGAAGGCTGAGACGATACAGCTCACGAAAATGGAATTGGACAACCATTCAAAGTAAGACACCCCAGATTCATCCAGAAAAATAGTTGGAGCGTGGAGCGTGAGCGAAGCGGCAAGCATTGGCGAAAGTGGCATGGAAATAACGTTCGTTTTGTTGTGGTTCGTTTTTGCAGAAATGTGGAATTTCCCGAAAGGTCGCGTGATAATTCCCTAAAAACGGACTGCTGGTAATATCATTCGGTGCACGTCAGACAATCCCAAATGCAAAAAAATTTATCAGACAAAATCAGGAATTGGGTGGAACCCCCAAACGGCGGAGTTGTTGCATAGCCATGCCAGTGACCGGTGAGCGTGGAAATTCTGAGACGATCATATTGTAACGCTTCAGAGCCTCGTCCCGCTTGAATGCACGGAGGAGGATTTCTGCCTCGGCATACGCCGCAAAAGGGGCTGTGTAGCTAGCGGGGTATTGGGTCAAGACTTGCTGATAGGTTGTGGCAGCGGCGGATTGGTCGTCTGCCGCTTCTTGGTTTTGTCCGATCCCCAGCAGGGCTCCGCCCGCAAGCGGGTGATCTGGGAATCTTTCGAGAAACTCGCGGAAGGCTTCTGATGAGGACTCCAATTCGCCTGCCGTGCGATATTCTGCAGCAAGGAGCAATAAGGCATCTGCCGCAGGGTTCGAACGGGGATGAGAGATAATGAGGTTTCGGAAACTCTCCCGCGAGTCTGCCAAGGCGAGCATTTCACGCGCTGAAGCTTCGGAGGAGGCATCATAGGCAAACCAAGCGGATGCACCCACCACCAACGCCAAAACACCCACGATGAGGGGCAGAATAGTTTTTTTGTTTTTCTCCCAAAAGAGATCGGCTTCAAGAGCGGACGCCGAAATTTCAGGACCTGCTGGTGCTTGTGGTTCGTTCATGATTAAGCAACCTCCGCGCGTGCTGCATCGGCAAGAGCAGTGCTCAGGTAGCGCTCACCAGTGGAGCAACCGATAGTGATGATGAGTTTCCCGGCGTTTTCCGGGCGCTTGGCGATTTCTATAGCGGCATGAACATTCGCTCCGGTGCTGATGCCTGCGAGAATGCCTTCCTCTTTAGCGAGGCGTCGTGCCATGGCAAAGGCGTCCTCATTTGAAACACGAACACACTCGGTGATCTGGGCTTCACCTGAGGCGGCTTTCAAGTGGAGGTTGTTAGGCACAAAACCGGCTCCGGCACCTTGAATTTTGTGTGGACCGGGTTTGAGGGGTTCATTGGCGAGGGTTTGGGAAATCACGGGAGAGTCGGCGGGTTCGACGGCGATCGCTTGGAAGGTAGGTTTGCGGGGACGGAGGGCTTCCACGCAACCTGTGATAGTGCCACCGGTTCCTACTGACGCGACGAGGATGTCGACCTTGCCGTCGGTGTCAGCCCAGATTTCCTCGGCTGTTGTTTTGGCGTGGATGGCTGGATTGGCGGGATTATTGAACTGTTGGGGCATCCAGGAGTTTGGGGTTTCCAGCAGGAGAGACTCAGCCTTGGCAATCGCGCCGCGCATTCCTTCGGCTCCCGGAGTAAGGACGAGTTTTGCGCCCAGCATGGCAAGCAGGGTGCGGCGCTCCAAGCTCATGGATTCAGGCATTGTCAGGATGACCTTGTAGCCTTTCGCTGCGGCTACGAAGGCGAGGGCGATACCGGTATTCCCGCTGGTCGGCTCGATGATAATCGTGTCGGGGTTCAGGACGCCGCGTTGTTCGGCATCCTCGATCATGGCCATGCCGATGCGATCCTTAACGCTGCCTAGCGGGTTGAAGAACTCGCATTTGAGGGCGATGGTGGCCGGTAGCCCGGCAGTGACCCGGTTGAGTTTGACCAGCGGAGTGTGTCCGATGGTTTCGACGATGTTGTTATGGATATTGCCCATGGGAATTAGAGATTGTTTACATGGTCGGCAAGGGGCTGGGCAATGCCGAACGTGCTTTACCCTGTTGTGCGGAGTCCGCTGGCGATCGCATTGATGCTGAGAAGGACCTTAGGCAGGAGTTTTTCGCGGGACTCGACTTCCGCCGAACGCCACTTCGCAAGGAGGGCGACTTGCTGGACATGAAGTGAGCGAAGGCCGGCGCTGCGAAGGTCCAAAGTTTTCAGCATGCGCGGCCGGCGGGTGGAGATGTCCCCCCCAAAAACGGCAGCCATCATCGAACGAGTAGTTTTGAATTCGCCGAGAATAACCGGCAGGATTTTTTCACGCACCCCATGGGCGGTAACAAGGCTTGCGTAGAGCTCAATGATGCTCGGATCCGCACTGGCGATGTTCGTTTCCACATTTGTGAGAACGTAGTAGAGGAACGGTGAGTTTTTAAGCTGGTCTTTGAGATGGGAGAAGTCTTCCGGGTGCTCCTGCGAGAGTTTTTGAAGCGCTGAACCAACTCCGAACCACCCTGGAAGATAGTGGCGACTTTGGTTCCAGCTGAATACCCAGGGAATCGCTCGGAGATCGTCGAGGGTCCGCTGTCCCGTCCGACGCGACGGGCGTGAGCCGATGCGACTGGTCTCAAGGGCATCAATAGGTGTGGCGGTGGAGAAATACTCCATGAAGGAAGGATGCGAAATCAGGGAGGTGTAAGCGTCGCGGCTGGCCGCTGAGAGAAATGAGCATATTGAATCGAACCTTTTGTCGTGTGTTGATGCGGAAGGCATGAGGGACACACCGGTGGTTCCTGCCTGGAGCAGTTCGAGATTGTGGAGTGCAGAGGTGATTGTGCCGTATTTCTGAGAGATTGTCTCACCTTGTTCTGTCATGCGCAGGTCGCCTGCAACTGATCCCGGCGGTAGGGCGTCAAGGAACCGGTGAGTGGGGCCCGCGCCACGGCTGATTGTACCGCCGCGGCCGTGGAAAAACCTGATGCGAACGCCATTCATTTTTCCCGCATCGGTCAATGACTGCTGTGATTGGTGGAGCGTCCACTGACTGGCAAAAATACCGCAGTCTTTATTGCTGTCGCTATAGCCAATCATGACTTGCTGAAACGGAGTTTCACTTATGACTCGAAGACTGCGGCGGGTCATGCCGTGGTTGAGAAATTTCTCAACAATCGAGGGCGCACGCTCAAGGTCTTCCAAGGTTTCAAACAAGGGAACGACCGGCACTTCGCAGACAAGACCCTCGGGAGTCCATCGCGCAAGACCAGCTTCACGAGCGAGCAGGTAGACGGCGAGAAGGTCGGAGAGGCGTCTTGTCATGCTGACGATCAGTGAGCCGATGCTTTCCGGTCCATATTGGCCGATGTGCTCGCGGAGCACTAGATAACAGGAGAGAATGGCTTCGGCTTCTTTGCCAACCGGTGTGCCCATTCCTAAAAATGGACGTGGCGAGGAGAGTTCGGACTCAAGAAACGCTAGGCGGCGCTCCTCATCCCAAGAGGAGAACTTGTGATCTTTGAACCCACCGGCATTGAGAAGTTGATCAATGGCGAGGTCATGGAAGTGGCTGTTCTGGCGGATGTCCAAGGCCGCCAAGTGGAATCCAAAACTGTCCAGCGCACGCCGAGCGGGGCTGACGGCTGATTCGGCTAAACGGGCTGCTCCCCCCTCCCTTAATGCACGGTCAAGAAGGGCTAGGTGTGTATCGAGTTCATCAGGGTGAGCGTAATGAAAATCACCATCGAGTATTTCCGCTCCGTCTATTTTCCCTTGCGAAATAGGAAGTTTCGCTTGGAGGTGAAGAACGAATTGCCTCCATGGTTCGTCGGAATGGCATTGGCGAAGGGTTTCTGCAAGGCGCGGGTTTTCCCTCTGCAGTGATTGGAGTTCTTTTTTAAGAAACTCGGAGAATTCCTGGAAGTTGCTTGAAAGTGGGAGTTGTGATGCGAGTTCTCCGAGTTGCCTGTGGAGAACGACAAGTGCGCTCAAACGCAGATCGGCAAGGGTGGATTTTGTAACTTCTGCAGTAACGAGTGGGTGTCCATCCCGATCGCCTCCCACCCATGTGCCAAAGCGGACTTTCGGCAACTTGAGCGGGTCTGAGAGGAGTGACGGATCAAATCCCAAGTCCAACCATGCCTGGAGAAGGCGTTGATCGAGGCGGGCAAGGGCAGGAGGAAATACTTCTCGGAGATGATACATGACACCTCGGCGCTCGGTGGCGATGTCAGGTTTCTCAAGAAGAATCTCCCCAGTGCGCCAGAGGCGCTCGAGGACAATTTTGATTTCCTTGCGAAGGGTCGATTGTTGGGACGGGGAGAGGCGAGTGTCCTCACGGCTGAGGAGGAGGCGGTAGATGGCGCGGTGTTGTTCTAGGACAGCTGAACGCTTTGCTTCGGTAGGGTGTGCGGTAAGCACGGGTTCAATACGAATCCCACGAAGAGCTGCGGCAATGGTTGATGCGTCCATGCCCGCATCTCGAAGCTTGGCAAGTTGGCGTGGCCAAAGCCCGGGTTCCGCTGCACTGCCGTATTCGATCTCGCGTGAGAGGCGGGTCCTGGCGGCGGCGTTTTCCTCCACCATGTTAAGAAGCTGAAAAGCGATCGAGGCGGCCTGCTCAAATCCCTCGCAGCACCCCTCCTTTTTTCCCACCCAAGGAAGCCTTTCGGCGACTTCGGTTTCCCCTAGTTCGTGGAGAACCTCCTGCAAACTTCCAACCAAGTCTTGAAGGTCGGTGGAGATTTTCTCAAACCCTATCGCGATGTATTCGGCAGTTGTTTTCACGGAAGCGGCCGACTTTTTATGTTTTTAAAAATAATTCAATCGTTCCGTTTCAAGAACAGGCTACTCTCCGTAGACGCCCTTGGCGCCGTAGGATCCATAGTACTTTCCTGAATAGTAGTATGCGTAATAGCCTCCTCGGCCACTAGGGAGAAAATTCAAGACCAATCCAGCGGGTTCTGTTTTGGTTTCCTCAAGCGACTTGATGGCACGCATGACCATTTTTCGCGGTGTGCCGAAGGCCCGAACAACAAGTGTGCACAAATCGACGTGTGGCGCGATGAGGAGGGTGTCACTCACGGCGAGAATCGGAGCAGAGTCGATTACAACACGGTCGTATTTTGACAGTGCCTCTGTAAGAAATCGTTCGATGTTTTCAAATGAAAGCAGCTCGGAAGGGTTTGGGGCGCGTCCCCCAGCAGTGAGGATATTCAAGCCGTCAATGTGTGTTGGCATGATGGCGTTTTTCATTGTGCAGGTCTGCAGAAGAACTTCGGAAAGGCCTGGCTTTCTGTTTTCACCGAAGAATACAATCGAGCCGCCGGGCTTGCGAAGGTCGGCATCAATGAACAGGGTATTGAATCCCTGCTGAGCCAACGTGACGGCATAATTGGAACTGCAGAATGTTTTTCCCTCACTCGGCATCGAGCTGGTAAATAGGAAGGTGCGTGCGTTTTCGTTAAGTTGGTGCAGGGTAAGCGAAGCGCGCAGGGAACGGAACGACTCGGCAACGATGCCTGAGCGCTCTTCATTAGTCACCAGAACACTAGCTCTTGAGGTGAGGCTCAGTTTTGGAATCGCGGCCATTACATTGACTCCGGTCAGTTGCTCAACTTGGTCGACTGTCTTGACGCTCGTATCCATGAAGAAGAGGAGGAACGCGATGCCGATCCCGGAAATAAGACCACCTAGCAGACTCTGGAACCATTTTTTGGTGGCGCTGGGTCGGATGGGGGCAGCGCCGACGGCCGGCTCATGAATGCGCACGGGAGATTCAGTTAGTTGCTTGGTGACATCTACTTCTTTCAGGCGAGAGAGGACAGAATTATAGAGGGCGAGATCTGTTTCCTGCTCCCGCTTGATATCATTGTATTCAATGGATTTTTCGGTCACTCCAAGCAAGCGGGCTTCGGCCTCTTGCCTCGCATTTTTGGTTTGTGTCAGAAGAATTTCCAATCGTTTCTGGGTGCTTTCCAGAAGGCCATCAGCTTCATAGAGGATAGAGGTTAGATCCTTTTTTGTAAGGTCGATTCGGGTTTTAAGATTAATATATACCGGGTGTTTCGCGCGGTAGCGTTGGGAAATAAGCGTCAGTTCCCGTTCGCCGGCGCGTAAGGTTTCATTCAGTTGGACGACTTTAGGTTCATTATTAATACTGGGAAGTCTTAGTAACTGGTCGAGATTTTGCTCTCCGGCTCGGATGACCGCCAGATCGCTGGTGATTTGAAAAATCCGTTGTTCAAGTCCGGCTTGGTTCGCGTTAATCTCTGTCAGTTGTGTTTGAGCCGTTGATAGCATGTTTTCGATCGAGGCAGCTCGCTCCCTTTCGCGAAAACTTTGCATCGCTTCATCAGACACGCGCATTCGCTTGCGAAGTCTATCCGCCTCTTCAAGTAGGAATTGCGTTGCTGATTTTGCTGCATCACTGCGTCGCTCGAAAACATACCTGATATATTCATCAGCAAATGAATTTGCGAGTTTCACAGAGAGATTTGGATCCTGGGTGGTTATATAAACATCAATCAAGCGTGTCTGAGGGCGGAAAAGCGCACTCGACATGCTATTAAGGGCTGCCGCGACTCTATCTGGGCTGGCATCTTTGGCGGAAATGCCGGCAGCAGAGAGGAAGCGCGGATCCTGCTCAAGTTTCAGGCGGGCTGTGACGCGTTGAGCGAAGGGGTAGCTTCTTAAAAGATCTACCACCGTATTGATCATGTCGACACTCCGGATTTGTTCGTCACGTACTTGGGTGAGCTTAGGGTCAAGAATGCGGGCGGATTCCTGTTCGATAAAAAGGACAGTTCGAGCCCTGTAAGAGGTCTCGACCTCGCTCAGGCTATAGCCGGCATAAAGGGCGGAGAAAATCAGGCATAGAATGACGATCCAAAGGCGGTCGACCACCGCATGGAAGTATTCGCGCCAATCGATCGAGTCAGGCGTTAAGGAAGCAGGAGATTGATTTGAGGAGGATGAAGATTGGCTCATTGCGGTTTTTTTGAACGTATCAATACCAACTTTCGCCAACGGTGATTATGTCACCCGGAAGGACCAAGAAGCTACCCCCCATGGGATCCTCCAGGCGAGTGGTGTTAACCTTGAGGGTTTCCGTTGTTTTCCCATCACGTCGCTTCACAGTGATTTTTTTTCTGTCTGCGATACGGGTAAACCCCCCAGCCATGCCAATAGCTTCCAAAATGCCCAGGCGATCGGTGCCTTGCAGTTCGTAATTTCCAGGACGCGAGACTTGTCCAATCACAGTGATCGAGCGCTGGGTGTATGAGGCAATGTTGAGATAGATTTGAGGATTCACGAGGTAATCCGCATCGAAGAGTTTGCGAATATACTCCTGAGCCTCGCGCACACTTTTTCCAGCCACGGCGACTTCACCCAAAAGAGGGAGTTGAACGCGCCCATCGCGAGCTATTTTGGAGCGCATGTTCAAGTCTGGTTCTTTGTAGACCATCAAATCCAGCGTGTCTCCAGGAGACAGAATGTAATCTCCCTCACCAGCCATGAGAGTGGGAATCGGGGGTTCGTATGAAGGTGCTTCGAGTGGTTGCAGCGCACCGGAGTTTGATTGAGGGGAAGGATTGAAGGGAGCAGGAGCAATCGGGGCCGGATTGGAGTGTGTGAGTGGCGCAGGGAGTGCAGGAGGTGCTGAGAATCCTGCCAGACTGGTTGAAAAAAAAGCGATGATCGCAAGGAGGAAATTGCGAGATCGAAAGGGGAATAATGCCATCATTGAGTCGGATAAACTACAAGCTGGACTTTAGAAGGTCAAATTCAAGCTCGTTGAAATGCGAGTTTGAATTTGGTTTTGGTTTCCTTGGCCAGTGGAAAGCATAAAGGTATTTTGCCAACCGAGCCACTCGCGAATACGCCAAGAAATGGTGGCGCTTGTTAGGAAATAGTCCGCCGGACCATCTGAAGCAGAGCTTAGACTATCGCTGGTGAGGGAGGCAAAGTCGGACTGTTCATATCCGCCTGACAACGAGAGATCGATGCCTTTAAAAAGTTTTTGAGCCACTGTACCCAGAATTCCCCGGGTAATATTGTATTGGTTGGGCGCGAGAGATGAGAAGCCTTGGTTCTGGTAAAGTGATAAAGAAAGGCGAGTTTTTTCGCGAGCGTTCCAACCCGCAGCAAGGCTGAAATTTGGACGGATGTCAGCTCCCTGCATCCCAAATGTCGCTTTGAAATAGGTTTTTTCTGTTGGGGTGTAATTGATCCCTGCCGTGTAAACTGGACGCCAGCCAGTGTATTTCGAGTCGGCAATATTTTTATCCGAGACATACCCGCCACCACCCCCTGCATCGACGGAGAACTTTGGAGCCAGTTGGTAGGTCAGCTGAAGCATGGTATCGATATATTGTCGCCCTTCAGTCATTCCCGATTCAAAACTCTGTAACTCCTGTCCGGCGCTGACAAGCAGGCGGGTATTTGTCTTTGGAGTAACAAGGTAGTCGGCAAAGGTGCTGACTGAGGTGGTAAGATTATTGGAGTCGGGTTGTGCGACTTCGGCCGCAGGTGATTGGGTATCGGCGCTTCTGGAGTAGGAAATGGAGCCTGCTGCTCCAATGCTGGCCTGTTCGGTCAGAATATACCTGATCGAGAGTGAGGTGGAGGCGGAAGTTTGCCAATTGTTTGTTCCAGTAATGATATCGTAACCAGATCCCGATGATGCTGAAGAGTTTAAATCAATTGAAAGGCGGCTTGTGGTATAGCCGATAATGAATCCGCCAGTCAGTGAGAGAGGATTGCGTTGGAGACCAGAGCCGGCAGCGGTATATTCTTGATTGTAAAAATAGCGGTAACCGGCGCCAAAGCGGGAGGCTATTCGCCAGACCCCAATTTCTCGATCATAGACAACTCCAAGCGTTGGAGCTGCAAAAAAGCTGTTATTATTGGCAAAATCAGTCGCGGCCCCGCCGGAGTTTTGAGAGGAGTATTCCCAGCCGGTAGCCAAACCAAGAGAAAGGTCGAGGGGCCCAAAACGCAGTCCGCGTTTCAAATTTTCCGCCATGCGGTCGACATTACTAGCAAAGCCAGAGGTCAAGCTTGGCTCATCATCTAAGAGGGAACTCTTTTCTTCCTCGGAGAGTCCCCCGCCGGGTTCGAAAAATTGTGGAGTGGTCGTGCGGTCTTCTAAGGGGCCGGACCAACGGCTCCGAAACTCGGCTTCTTTAACGGTCAGAACCTCTTGGCTGGAAGCGCAGGGAGATAATGCGTAAATAATTGCAAACAAATTTACTGCAACAAAATGAATTCTGGATATAGGGGGAGGCATTGTAATCTTGCCAATTTTTTGGCGCTACAACTGCTATAAATAGCTTTTTTGTTCTGATGTTTTGAATGACTTTTGTCAATGGCAGAAAGCAAAAATGTGCTGACTTGAATCATGGGGGGGTGGGCAGTGAGGGGATCGAACCCCCGACCAATAGTGTGTAAAACTACCGCTCTACCGCTGAGCTAACTGCCCAAAAAAAGGGTGATTTCTATGAGAGATGGTGCGCGATACAGGGTTCGAACCTGTGACCCCTACCGTGTCAAGGTAGTGCTCTACCACTGAGCTAACCGCGCAACGTGGGAGGGAATGTTTAGCGGCTCCTGCGCCAGCCGCAATATTTTTTTCATTCTAAAAGAAAAATCCACTTCAAAGCATGATTGAATGGTTGTTATGCCCTGTTGCTTGTTCCAGCATGGCAAGACTTCAAGGAATAAGGGCGCCATGCGTTGACTTCCTTCGGCGCATCTTTTACATAACCGTACCTTTTTTCTCTCCAGAGTGGCACATCAAGACGAAAATATAGCTGAAATTCTAAGGGACCTTGGTCTTTTGACGAGGGACCAGATTGATGCCGCGCGTTCTGGCATCGGCGAGGAGGGGTTGCTCGCCGCACTGGTTCATCAGGGGGTTGTTTCCGAGGAAGACATCGCTCGGGCGCTGGCTTCGCAAAACTCGATGGAGTTCGTCGATCTCTCAGATACCCACGTTGAAAAAAACATCATCGATCTGGTGGATGCAGATGATGCGCGACGCTACCATGCCCTTCCCCTCGTTGTGAGGGATGGCGTTCTTGTGGTTGCTTTAGATAATCCCATGGCCATGCAGAGCATGGACGACCTTACATTCAAGCTGAAAAGGGAGATTGAATTTGTATGCTCCACCCCCGAATCGATTCGCAAACTGATCGTCAAGCACTACGGGAGTGCCGATGAAGCATCTGCCCAGTTGCTCAAGACAATGTCTGGAGGCCCTTCCTCCGGCCCTAATGAGGATGAAGGTGACGAGGAATATGATGAGGGGGATGCCCCGATTATTAAGCTTGTTTCAATGCTTCTGCTTGAGGCTCACACAAACCGGGCCAGTGACATTCATATCGAACCGCTGGAGTCCAAGCTAAGGGTCCGCTTTCGGATCGATGGTGTGCTGCAAGAGATGCAGTCCCCGCCAAGGCGTCTCCGCGGGGCAATCGTGAGTCGTCTAAAGATCATGTCTCGAACGATGAGTATCGCAGAGAAGCGCTTGCCTCAGGACGGACGCATTCAAATTCGGCTAGGCGATAAAGCAATTGATTTGCGCGTTTCCACCATTCCTTCTGTTCATGGGGAGAGTGTGGTCATGCGTATCCTAGACAAGACCTCGCTCCTGTTGGGGCTTCCGGATCTGGGATTTCTATCCGATGATCAGGCAAAGTTTGAGCAATGCATCAGCCTTCCAGACGGCATTATTCTTGTGACCGGGCCAACCGGATCCGGTAAAACAACAACGCTTTACGGTTGTTTGAATTACATGAACACGCCGGATCGAAAGTTGATAACTGTTGAGGATCCCATCGAATATCAGATGAACGGGATCAACCAAGTGCCAGTGAATGCTTCGATCGGTATGACATTTCCCGCCGCTCTGCGATCGATCCTGCGCCAAGCCCCGAATATTATTATGATTGGCGAGATTCGTGACAATGAAACCGCAAGCATCGCAGTGAATGCCTCGCTCACTGGCCACCTTGTGCTTTCGACTCTCCACACAAACGATGCCCCAAGTGCGATTGCCCGATTGGTGGACATCGGCGTGAAGCCATTTCTCGTTTCCAGTTCCATACGTGCGGTGATTGCTCAGCGACTTGTTCGCCGGCTGTGCCCGAAGTGCAAAATTCCATCTGAGTTGAACGAGTACGAGATGCATGCGCTGCAGGTCGTCCCGGGTCAGATAGGGGATTCCCAAGTGATGAGGCCACACGGCTGTGAGTCCTGCAGGGGCAAGGGCTACAAGGGAAGAATGGGAATTTTTGAAATGTTTATCGTCGATGACGAGGTTCGGCACATGATTAACAACAACGAATCAACAATCGCCCTTCGTCAGCGTGCTCGCGAACTTGGCATGCGCACCCTGAGGGAAGACGGAGTGCGCAAGGTCTTGGCTGGAATGACCACTGCCGAGGAGGTCATCAGTACCACAATGTCCGATATCGACTGACAAGCCATGGATCCTAGACAAGTCATAGATGTTTTCCACGAGAGGGGGTTGCTTGACGAAGCGCAGTCAGAGGAATTTTTCAACTATGCCACTGAGCATCATCTTCCTATAGAAAAGGTGTTGATCGACTCAGGGCTCGTGGATGAAATCGGTTACACGCAGGTAATCGGTGAATCCCTGGGAGCTGAAGTTTGCGACTTGGCCACGCTCGAACCAGAAGCTGCCATACTCGCTTTGATTCCATCCGGTTTAGCAAGATTGCACGGGGCATTTCCTGTGGCGGCCTCGGGAAACACAATTTTTACTGCGCTTGTCGATCCTTTCAATAGCCGAGCCCATGAAGATCTCCGCTTTGCACTCGGGCGTGAGATTGTTCCAGTGGTCGGCTTTCCTGCACGTGTGCGAGAGTTGATCCATAAGCACTATGGATCTGGAGATGCCGACATCGATGACATCCTCGATCAACTGGGGGGAGACATTACAGTCGAGGATCGGGAGGAGGAGGCCTTCAATTTGCAGGCAGTCACTGCCGAGGCGAATGCCGCCCCGATCATCAAATATGTCGACTTAATCATTGACAAGGCCATCGCCGCCCGAGCCAGTGATATTCATTTCGAGCCATTCGAGAACGAGTTTAAAATCCGGTATCGGGTCGATGGTGCCTTGTATGAAATGGACCCGCCACCACACCGTTTGGCGCTCCCCGTGATTTCACGTGTGAAAGTCATGGCTAACCTGAACATCGCTGAGCGCCGTCTGCCGCAAGACGGGCGCATTGAGCGGGTGATCAATGGAAAACAGGTCGATTTACGTGTGTCGACTCTTCCAACGGCATTTGGTGAGAGCGTCGTCTTGCGCGTGCTTGACCGCTCGAACGTCAATCTTGAACTGGAGACACTCGGGATGCCTGCCGAGATCATTGATTACATCCTTCAAGTGATCAAGAAGCCCAACGGGATTTTTATCGTCACTGGGCCGACGGGATCGGGAAAAACCACGACGCTTTACTCTTGTCTTCGCAAGATAAACACAATCGACTCGAAGCTTCTGACTGCTGAGGATCCTGTAGAATACGAGATCGACGGCATTATTCAGGTCCCGATCAACGACTCTATCGGATTAAGCTTTTCCCGGGTGCTGCGTGCTTTCCTTCGTCAGGATCCAGACCGCATTCTTGTCGGCGAGACCCGTGACGCCGAGACGGCTCAAATCGCCATTCAAGCATCACTTACCGGTCACCTCGTGTTTACGACGTTGCATACGAATGATTCCACTGGCGCCGTGACGCGTCTCATTGACATGGGGATTGAACCATTTCTCATGTCTGCATCGCTTGAAGCTGTTCTCGCTCAACGGCTAATAAGAAAAATCTGTGAGAATTGCAAAACTGCCTACGAGCCGAGCGAAAAGGTTCTCGCCTCCCTTGGATTGAGTATTCATGACATTGGAGACAAGGAGTTCTACTATGGCAAGGGATGCGAGGTGTGCAACCAGACGGGATACAAGGGGCGAAAGGGAATTTATGAACTGCTGAAAATCTCCGACCCGATCCGCGAAATGATTAACGATCGGGCTCCGGGTGTTCTTGTGCGCCAGAAGGCGATCGAGTTGGGCATGATCACTCTCCGGGAAGATGGGCTTCGCTCGATTTACGATGGCCTGACAACGATCGAGGAGGTTGTCAAATACACGTAGAAGAAATGCTCAGGTCTTTACGCGCTCAATTCTCGCGCCCAGTTCGTTGAGCTTTTCGTCAATTGATTCGTAGCCGCGGTCGATATGGTAAACACGATTTACCTCGGTGACACCATCCGCCTGCAGGCCGGCGAGCACCAATGCGGCCGACGCTCTCAGGTCGCTCGCCATAACGGGTGCGCCACTCAATTGTGACACGCCCCTAATAACGGCTGTTGAGCCCTGCAAATCGATGCTCGCGCCCATACGCTTGAGTTCTGCAATGTGCATGAAGCGTTGGGGAAAGACATTTTCAGTCACCACGCTGATTCCTTCGGTAGTCGCCAATAGGGCGCACATTTGGGCCTGCATATCGGTCGGGAAGCCTGGGTAGGGAACAGTATCCAGTTTTAATGCCGAGCGTTTTGTGCCGGGTCGAATGGTGATTTGATTGCCATTTGGCTTGATATCAAATCCGGCTTCGCTCAGCGGACCAGTGACAGCGGTAAGGTGGGCGGGAGTGACTCTTGAGACGGTGACCTCAGTTCCTGAGATCGCCCCAGCAACAAGAAATGTCCCTGCTTCAATGCGATCGGGGATGACCTCGTGCTCGGCTCCATGAAGTTCCTTTACGCCTTCGATAGTTATTTTTCGGGTTCCCGCTCCTTCAATTTTTGCCCCCATGGCGATTAGAAAATTTGCGAGATCGACCACTTCAGGTTCCTCAGCCGCTCCGTCTATCACAGTGGTTCCATCTGCCAGCACAGCGGCCATCATGACATTCCCGGTGCCAAGGACAGTGGATCCAAACTTGCTCCGCATGGAGACCATCGCCCCCCTGAGGTTTGGAGCGAGGATTTTGACATTTCCCCCAGAGACACGGACTGCAGCTCCGAGAGCCTCAAAGCCCTGCAAGTGCAAATCGATCGGGCGGTCGCCGATCACGCAGCCACCAGGAAGAGAAACGGTGGCTTCATGTTCCCGGCCAAGCAGGGGGCCGAGAATGCATACCGATGCACGCATCTTGCGGACGATTTCATAGGGGGCTTGGGTTTTGATTTTTTCGGCCTTGATCTGAACCATTCCACTGGCGCGCTCCACTTCGCATCCCAACTCCGAGAGAATCGTGAGCATATAGTGAATGTCGCTGAGGTCGGGAACACGAGAAATTGTACAGGACTCCCTGGTTAGGAGTGTGGCGGCGAGGATGGGGAGGGCCGAATTTTTGGATCCGCTGATCTTAACCGATCCGCTCAGGCGGTGTCCTCCATGAACCAATATTTTATCCATGTCTTGCAGTAACGAAACGTTGGATGCCTTGATAATCGGCGTGTGAGGCAATGTCCCGATAATTGTGTTCAGCCAGCATGGCACACACCATTTCCGACTGGTCATGGCCGATTTCGAGGGCAATCAATCCTCCGGGAGAGAGGTGCTTCTTTGCCGCCGGCATCAGGCACTCGATGAGATCCAACCCAGCCAGCCCACCGTCAAGAGCCGTGAGCGGATCATAATGAACTTCGCGAGCGAGCGAGCTAATTTCGGATGTCGGAATATAGGGAAGATTTGCAACAATTGTATCAAAGGGGCCAGTGAGGGCCTCTAATAAATTGCAGTGGATGAGTGAAATCTGATTTTCAAGGTCATGGCACGCAATATTTTCAGATGCGAGGGCGAGAGCGTCTTTGGAAATGTCGCACGCGTAGCCGATGGCCTCTGGCCATGCCAAAGCGAGGCTGGCAGCGATCACGCCGCTGCCTGTGCCTACATCCACAAGTGAACGGGCATGCGGAGTTTCCTTGAGGACAAGTTCGACAAGTTGTTCGGTTTCGGGTCTTGGGATGAGTGCCCGAGAATCGCACCGGAAGATGCGTCCACAAAATTCGACTGTTCCCAGAAGGTGTTGGAGAGGTACGCCCTGACTGCGGCGTTTTGCCAGTTCGCGCAAGGGGGTTCGCTCTTTTTCGCCCAGTGGCCTGTCGAACTCAAGATAGAGATCGATGCGCTTCTCTTTGCCGAGGACATGGGCAAGGAGATGCTCGGCGTTGAGTCGGGGGTTCTCCACGCCATGTTGTGCGAGATACCCGGTTGCAGCTTTGAGAACTTCCAGTGCGGTCATAGGAATGCCCATTCTGATCTATCGCAATAAGGCATGGGGAGGGGATTGTAATTCATCGGCATCCGGTTTTTTCAAGGAGGCGATTAATATCAACATGCCTTGCCACCAGGTGTTGGATATTTTGTATTTTCATCGTGTCGCCTGGTTCGATTTTGATGGGAAGGGAATGGATGCGGCGCGCGATGGTGTAACAATCGCTTTTAGAAATGATGACTGGAAGGGGAGCTTGGCGCAGCATCTCAAGTAATGAGGGGTGGGGATGTAAATCGTCGGAGAGGATCAGTCCGGCCAGTCGCCCTCCGCAGGGAGTCAAGCTCTCGTCGATCGCCGCAAGGATGATGTCCTCCCGATCGCCCGGAGTAATGAGGAGTGTGCCCGGGGAAAGTTTTCGAAATACATTTCCGGAGCTTGGCGCGCCAATCATGTGCTCAAATGCAAGATTTCTGCCGAGGTTGGGATTGGCTGCAAATGAGCCACCGATTTTTCTGTTGATTTGATTCAGCGATGGAACGGTTAGCTCCTTCTGAAGTGGGATCACCCCAAGAAGCTCCAGTCCAAGACGATCGAATCCACGGCGTGCGATTTCCGCAATGGAATCGATTTTTCCCTCAAGAACCTTGTTCATAACAACTCCGATAACTTCGATTCCCTCCCTTTCGAAAAGAGCCTTGTTTAACGCAACTTCATCGATTGGTTTTCCGATTCCGCCAGGGGCGACAAGAACGACCTTGCTGTGAAGGATGCGTGCAACGGTAGCATTCGAAAGATCGAACACTGAGCCTACACCTGCGTGCCCCGACCCTTCGACGATTGTGAATTCCTTTTCCCATGCCGATCTATCGAATGAATTCTGAATTCGCTTAACAAGGGACTCGTGATTTGAGTTGTTGATGTATCGGCGTGTGAAATCCGGTTCTACGGCAATCGGGCTCATGTGCTCGATTGGAATCCGTGTATCAAAGATTGACTGGATCAAAATGCTGTCATCATCGATCCGCTGGCCATCGACCTCGGTAAAGCGTTGGCCTACGGGTTTGATATAGCCGATCTGCTGGAAGCGTTGCTGGAGGGCCTTGTAAAGCCCCAGCGACACAGTAGTCTTTCCGGTGTCCTGCTCGGTTGCGGCGATGAAAATGCGGGGTGTTACCGTATTCAATGAATTGCTCGGACTATCCTTCCTCCGGTGGATACAATTTCCGGTATTCAATGGCTTGGAGGCCAACTAGCGAAGCGATGGCGACGACATCGTCCACAGAGCATCCGCGCGAAATATCCGCTGCAGGACGGGTAAAGCCCATGAGAATTTGGCCATAGGTTTTCGCGCCGGCTAGAAGGTGAACAAGCTTGATCGCGATATTGCCGCTATTGAGATCAGGGAAGACTAGGACGTTGGCTTTTCCTCCGACGTGTGTAGTTCCAAGTTTGAGTTGGGCGATGGCTGGATCTAGGGCAGCATCGGCCTGCATTTCGCCTTCAATGGTGATTTCTGCATTGGCCTTTTGGGCGATGTGCCTGGCCAGATCAACCGCACCGGCGACCTTTTCTGTAGAGGGAGTGCGAGCACTGCCCTTGGTTGAAAAGCTCAGCATCGCAATCCGGGGGCGCTTGCCAAAAACCTGCCTTGCGAAAAGGCCTGCCTGCACAGCGATTGTAGCGAGTTGCTGTATGGTGGGATCGGGGACGATGCCTGTGTCTGCAAAGAAAAGTACTCCATCATCCCCGAATTGCTTCGATGGGAGTTGGACTACTGAACAAGAGGAAATGACATCCGCAAAGGGCAGCGGCTTGACTAAATGGAGCATTGGGCGAAGAAGCGATCCCCCCGCGCTGTTGATGCCGCCTGCCATGGCGTCAGCCAATCCGTATTGAATCATCATTGCACCGAAGTAAGCAGGTCGCATCATGACCTCGGTGCTGTTTTTTAATCCTCCCTGCCGATATCGCTCAATCCGTTCGAGTCGGTTGCAAAACGCCGGTAGTTCAGAAGATGTGGCGGGATTGATGATTGCCACATGGTCAAGATCGATTCCGTGCGTTGAGGCGATGTGTTCGATGATATGCCGGCGCCCGAGAAGAATGGGAATGCCTAAATCCCTCTGGTAAAATTTCTCCGCCGCCCGTATCACAAGCTCGGTTTCGCCGTCTGGAAAGACGATCCTCTTCGGATGTCTCCGAAGCTTTTCAAAAACTGTTTCAATGAACCCCATACCCTCTGAAAGCACTCTTACGTTGCAGAAGAATTGTCATGGAGACAAGGACAAGATCGTTTCTTGTTCTATGCGCTTGATGGCTAGGGATCGAGTTTTGGAGTTTCCAAGGAGGCCTCTGGTGATGGGCATTTTGAATATCAATGATGATTCATTTTCAGGCGACGGACGGTTGGATGTTGATTGGGCCCTGCGCCGTGCCGTTGAGATGGTAGGTGAGGGGGCGGATATCATTGATGTCGGCGGCGAGAGTGCCCGAACGAATCGTGGTCCGATTGATGACGCAGAGGAAATTGCTCGGACAAAGCCCTTTCTCGAGCGGTTTGGTGAGGTGGTTTCAAAAGCCTCCCCCCGGGACAGTGAGCAGGTGTTCCCTCCTCTGGTATCATTAAATACATGGAGGCCTGCGGTCGTGCATGGGGTTCTGGATGCAGGGTTTGACATTCTCAATGACATGGGAGCACTTCCCAATGACTCAAATGCGCGTTTCTGCGCGAAAATCGGGGCGGCTCTTCTGATCATGCATTCCCAAGGAGAACCCAAGATACCGCACCGTCATGTGACGTACTCGGATCTCATGTCTGATTTGGTGGAGTTCTTCGCCGAAAAAACCAAGTTGGCTCTGAGTGCCGGGGTTTCAGGTCAATCTATTATCCTCGATCCAGGAATCGATTTTGCAAAGCAGTTCGATGACAACCTTCAATTAATTCAAAAACTAAATCGGATCTCAGAACTCGGGTATCCAGTGTTGCTTCCAGTATCTCGCAAGAGTGTGATTGGCCGAGTGCTCGGCTTGCCAAATCCTATTGATCGCGATGCCGGCACGATAGCATGTATTGTTGCCGGTTTTTTGAGGGGGGCCTCCATCTTTCGCGTGCACAACGTTGATGCGGCATGGATGGCCATTCGGTCCATGGAGATGATGAAATGAGTGCGTGGATGTGCGCTATTCTGAGGTTGGGATTAGCATCTATTTTTCTGTATGCCGGCTTGATTAAGGCAAGTAATAGTCAACAGTTCGCACTGGGGTTGGTGCCATTTACGTTTTTGCCTGCACATTGGACTGGATTCCTCGCGGTGGTGATTGCTTGGACTGAGGTAGTGGCGGGTGCGGTTATTCTTTTGCCAAGAATTTATCTCGTAGGGGCAGGGATGATCGGAGGGCTTTGTATTGTGTTCATTGTGGCGCTGTCTTGGGCGCTATGGAACGGGATTGTGATTCCATGCTCATGCTTTGGCGATGGAGCGACGCCCTCGGAGTCTGCAATGGTCATGGCAATCATTCGGGATGCATCCATTCTTGTGAGCATCGGCATCCTTACTTTTCTGACGAAGAGAGCATAGGTCTTTCACCCCTTGTATAGCGGGGAAGGAGTGCTAGGTTTTGCATGTGAATAAGACCGTGGTTCCAGTCCATATCAAGGCACTCATTCCCACCAGCGCCGGCACGGCAGTTTTTTTAGGGAACGAGGAGAAACTTTTTACTATTTATATCGACCATGCGATTGGGGCCGCGATTGGGATTTATCTGAATTCCGTGGAGAAGGAGCGCCCTCTTACCCATGATCTGATGGTTAATGTTCTTACGGCGCTCGGGGCGAAGGTGGAGCGAATTGTCATAAATGATTTCAAAAACGGGGTCTATTTCGGGCGCCTCATCATCACTGCAGAGAATGAACTGCAGCAAAAAAAAATCATCGAGATCGATGCTCGTTCTAGTGACTGCATGGCATTGGCCGCACTGCAAAAAGCGCCGATTTATGTCAGTGGCGTTGTTTGGGACGAAGTGGAGGATACATCCCCGCTGCTCGAGAGGCTTGGTAAAGGAGGAGGGGAAAGCGGAGAGGGGGAGCCTGAAGAGCCTGAGGACGAGTAGGCGTCAGTTACGCCGGGAGCGGAAGCGCATGGCCTCCTCAAGCACTTTGCGTGCGACATCATCTTGTTCCGTGTGGGTGGAGTCAAAATGGACATCTGAGAGGGCGGCGTAGAGAGGGCGGCGCGCAGCAAGTAGTGTGTCAAAAGTCTCCCGCGGGTTTGGGGTGTTCAGCAGGGGGCGCCTGCCGGTTCGGGTTGCACGCTCAAAAAGTGTGTCTGGCGCGGCATCCAACCAGACAACAATGCCGATTCTTTTGAGTGCTGCGCGGTTGGGTTCACGCAGGATTGTCCCGCCGCCGCTCGAGAGGACAATGCCTGCGATTCCTATGAGATCCTGGACCACTTGTTGTTCCAAGTCACGGAAGCCCTCCTCTCCAAGTTGTGAAAAGATGTCCGGAATCGATTTCTGGCTGGCGTCTGCGATTGCATCGTCAGTGTCGAGAAAGCGGTGGCCCGTGAGTCCGGCAAGCCTTCGCCCGATGGTTGACTTGCCGCAGCCCATGAATCCAATCAAAACAAAATTCGGCAACATGGAGCGAATGTCTCACATCATGGGTTTCGCGAAAACCCATTTTCCAATCGAGTTACATGCCAGTAAGTGGAATCAAAGTGCGAGAATGACCTTGCAGTGAAGCGGGATTTGCTCTCTAACAACAGCATTCCATGATGATCAGCAGCGTGTCCCGTTATCATATGATTTTTGAATCGTCCGCATGCGGAGCTTGAGAGCATTCGTTCCAAGTCCGTCGGGACTGGTTGTCAACATTCCAGCGCCATGCTGTGCAATGCATGGCCTTTTAAATAAACCCTCACTGAGGAGTCAGAGCTATTAATATTCGAGACATACGCATTAACGAACGGATACGCGCACGCGAGGTGCGAGTGATCCTTGCCGCAACCAATGAGCAACTTGGAATCATGAGGCTCGATGAGGCGATCCGCCGGGCCCGTTCCTATGGGTTGGATCTTGTGGAGATCGCGCAGCAAGCCAAGCCGCCGGTATGCCGGATCATCGATTTCGGTAAATTCCGCTATGACCTTGCCAAGCATGAAAAAGAGAAACGCCATACCGTCAGCAAGGTAAAAGAGATCAAATTCCGGGTTAAGATTGCGGAGCACGACTACCTTACCAAAATTCGGCATGCAGAGGACTTTTTAGACAAGGGCAATAAGGTTAAAGTGAATCTCCAGTTCCGTGGCCGTGAAATGGCCCACAAGGACCTTGGGATGCTTGTGGTGCAGAGAGTGCGAGATGATTTGTCCGGCATGGCCCATGTGGATATGGAGCCTAAGCTGGTTGGGCGTGCGATAGGGATGACACTCAGCCCTCTGCCAGCCAACAAGCGCCACCGCAAGTTCTCAAAGCATGGCGAGATTCTAGAACCTGAGCCAGAAGATCATCACGACAACTTGGAAGATGATTCCGAGTGAGCGACGGCTTCTGCTGTTTGATATCGATGGTACGCTGATTACTTCTGGCGGAGCTGGCGAGCAGGCATTGAAGGATGCAATGCGTACGCGGTTCGGAGTGGAAGAGGATCTTAATGGAATTTCTCTGGCTGGGGCGACCGATGCGAATATCGCAATGCAGTTGCTCAATCGTCATGGCTTGAATGACGTGCCTGAAAATATTGTCGCTTTGCTGGATGAGTATCTCTTGCACCTACGGGTGAGAATTTCACAACGCAAAGGCTTTTTGATGCCCGGCATTCTTGAGTTGCTCAAGGAGTTGCACCGGCGACCAGAGGCTGTTTTAGCATTGCTGACAGGGAATATCGAGAGGGGGGCTGAAATCAAGCTTGCGCATTATGGTGTCTGGCACTTTTTCGAGTTTGGTGCGTTTGCAGACGATCACCATCTCCGTAACGAGTTGGGAAAATTTGCCAAAGCTCGAGCCTTGGAGCGGCATGGCGAGGAATTTCCTTCCGAAAGGATTTTCGTTATTGGAGATACCCCGAGGGATATCGAGTGCGGTCGAGCAATCGGGGCTCGGACGATAGCGATCGCTACGGGTCAGTTTTGCTCGGATGAGTTGGCTGCGCACAGGCCGGATTTTTTATTCGAGGACCTTTCTGACACAGCCAAGGTCATTAAGGCATTATTGGGTTAAGGGGGATTCCTCTCGGGGGGTGATGTAGGGAACCTTGCCTAGGCGCTTCGGAACCAGGCGTGGGTTGTTTTTTAAGATGCCCTTGTTGTGGAGATGTTCGGAAATCGTGGCGGTGATTTCGCGTGAGGTTCGGGTGGCATCGAATGAGACTCCGCTCCGCGCACCATCGATAACATGGAGGAGAGAGGTGAGCGCCATTGGACCGGTGATAGGAGCCATCACGATGCCACCTATGCCTTGGGTGATATTTGAACCACCTGTGGTTTCAAAGCGGAGCACAGGTTGGCGTGAATCACTTGAGAGGTCATAGACAGAAACAAGCGTTTCCATTTTACAGGCCCCGCTTCCCATTCCCACCGTACTGCGGAGCAGGCGGCTACCCTGCTGCACCGTAACAAACTTGCCGGTGACCAGCAAAAATTCGCCATTTGGAATGCTATCTGCATTTGGAAGGATCCGAGCCGGGGCAACGTGCTTGCCCAATCGCTCTGCAAGTTCTGAGCTGAAGTGGGCTTGAAGTTCAGCTTTAAATTGCCTGAGTTCCTCACCCTCTCGGTCGACGCGGAGGGCTTCATCCGGAAGAAGGAATGGTACAATGAGAATTTCTTTTGGTGGCTTGAGGGGGCGCGCGGTTTCAAAACGCCGAAGGTTGTCAATACTCACTGAGGCGCAGGATGCGGTCAGCAAAATGAATCCAAGGCAGGTCGGCTTCAATGCGCTAAGAACCAGGCGAAAGAGGAAAGGCATGTCGAATAGGGTCAATCAGAGTGATTCGAGGAGCTTCGAAAGATGAATAGGGATTGAGCGAAGGCCATGGGCGTATCGGTTTTCCTGAATATCTGAGCAGGATTCTAGCGCCTCCGAGGATAGGCGTAGAGCGATGTGTTTTGCAGAATCGATCGCTCCGGATGCCTGAAGGAGTTCCTTAAGGTGCGTGGGATCCTGCGGTGCTTTTTCAAGAAGAAGTTCCCTAAGGGGCGAGACATCCTTGCCTGAGTGGAGCATGAGAAGTACAGGAAGTGTGAACTTTCCTTTTTGTAGATCGGTTCCAAGGGTTTTACCACTGGACTCTTCGGATCCGGCAAGATCCAGAATGTCGTCGTAGACTTGATAAGCAATGCCTATTTTTGTTCCAAAGCTCTTGAGCGAATCGATCATTTTTGGACTTACCTCACTGATGATCGCCGAGAGTTCACACGCTGCACGGAAGAGGGCAGCGGTCTTCATCTCGATGATCCGATAATAGTCTTCTGTGGTTAATGTCAGGTCAAAGCGGCGCTGGGTTTGGATGATTTCGCCCGAGCATACCTCTGCTGCTGCATCAGCAATGCGTCGTGATATTTCGCTGTTACTGAAATTTGTGGAGAGTTTGAGCGCATGGGCAAATAGAACATCTCCTAAAAGAACGCTCATTGAATTGCCCCATTTTGCATTTGCAGAAGGTTGGTCGCGCCTGAGTTCCGCATCATCAATGATGTCATCGTGAACAAGAGTGGCGATGTGAATCAGCTCTAGGATTACGGCAAGATCGACATGGAGTGGGGTGATATTTCCAACGGATCCAGCGGCAAGGAGAGCCAAGGCGGGGCGGAGACGTTTTCCGCCTGCGCTGCAGATATAAGAGATATATTCCTCAACAGCCGGATCGAATGCTTTGGCTTGGGCACGAATCCGCTCCTCGACTGTGCAGAGGTGGGGATTTATGAGTTCAAAAGCTTCTTGGAAAGACAGGATATTATGCAGTGGTGGTGTGTCTTGTCTGGTTTGCGTGGGCATTTTTAGAAATCTTTAAAAGGAAGCTGACTTAGCAGTCAGAATTCTGCGCAGCAGAAAAAACGGCAAGGCGAGAGCGAGAGCTGTGGTGAGAGCGAGGAGGTGGTTTGGAACAACCCGCCTCCGGTCGTTGGAAACAGCCAGTAGGCCAGTTTTTACGGCTTCCGCTGCGGAGACTGAGAACGCCGGCGGAGGACGGAAGTGGTTTTTATGGTCTTCATCTCCGGGTCTGGAGGCGGTCTCAAAAAACTCCGTGGGAACAGGACCGGGGCAGAGTGCTGTGACAGTAATGCCCAAGGGGCGGAGTTCAATGCCGAGGGCCTCCGAGAAGCTAGTAACATAGGCCTTTGTGGCCGCATATACTGCCATGTGAGGGATTGGAAAAAACCCTGCCACACTGCTGACATTAAGAATTGCTGCCCGACCTTTCACTATCATGCCCCCGATAAGCGAGTGGGTAAGGTGAGTCACGGAGTGGATGTTCACATCGAGCATAGACTGGATGCGGTTCCAATCGCTGGATGCAAAGTCCCCGTGGTCTCCCAACCCCGCATTGTTGACTAGGAAATCCACATGGATTTGCTCGTCCGCGAGCCAATCGACCAAAGCGCAGCGTTGGTCGTATATTGACAGATCAGTGGTGATGATCCTGAGGTCAAGGTGTGGGTGGAGTTTGTGCAGGGAGGCGGCGAGTTCCTCCAAGCGGTCATTGCGGCGAGCGACTAGAACAATGCACGAGGCAAGGGGAGCGAGTTGGCGGGCAAATTCGCTGCCGAGCCCTGAGGAGGCTCCTGTCACAAGTGCTGTGCACCCTTCAAAAAATCTCATCGGGTTAAGGTAGTTGCTTTTTATACGGCTGGAGATGCCAAGAGGTTTCGATTGTCCGAGATGTCAGGCAACTTTTTCTACCCTCACTGAGGTATTCATTTGGCTAGGAACATGGGAGTCTGAGTAATAGGCCCCAGAGATTGGAGCAACGTCTGAATGGTTGCGCCCAACGGCAGTGACAATAAAATGGTTGTCTGTCAGCACCCCGTTGGTGGGGTCCATGCCAATCCATCCCGCGCCGGGAAGGCAGGCCTCGACCCAAATGTGCATCGAACTTGCGGAGCGCTTGTCTTTGTCAGGCTTGTCCCCTTCCCACACGAACCCGCTGGCAAGGCGGGCAGCCACGCCATTTTGGCGAAGAGCCTCGATAAGCAATGCCGCCATGTCCCTGCAGGAGCCACTTCCCTTGGCTAAAGTTTCTTGAGGGGTATGCGGTTGCCCCTCGTGACGGTATTCGTAAGTAATGTGTTCGTGGATCCAGTGGTTAAAGTTCACGAGGGTCTCCACGGTGGGGCGCGAGGCGCAGGGGGCGATGGGTTGGGGAAGGGAGCAGCCAGCCTCAGGGGCGAGGTAGGGAGCTAATAGTCGCTCCTCCTCGGGTCGGTATTGTGGCGGTATGTTTAATCCGTTCGAATCCAGCAAAAAGTGAAATGGATCCCTCTCTTTTACATCTATAACCATCTCTAGGTGAAAGGGAAGTGTTGCTGATGCTGTAGGGTAGAAGCAGTAGGCAATAATGTTGTCGAACAAATCCTGCCGGTATTGGATATCTGCACTGGCAGCAGTGCAGAAAGAAATGCTTTCAATTTTTGTAAAGAGATCCGTGCGAGGGAAGACACGAACGTAGTGAGGTGAGAAGGAAACAGGCTCCGCATAGTTGTATGTGGTCGACTTAGTGATTTTAAGTTTCATGGCTTCTCTGGAATTCGTCGCATGGTCACATGGGCTTTCATGATTTGCGAGGCTGAACCTTTGAACGTGCCGCGAACGGGTGCGGCGTCAAGATAGTCCCGTCCTGTAGAGACGGCGATGTGTTGTTCCCCGCACCACTGGTTGTTGGTCGGGTCGAGGGCAACCCATTTCATGCCTGGCACAAGAACCTCTATCCAAGCGTGGGTGGAGAGTGATCCTACTAATCGATTTGATCCAAGATCGCCATTGCAAAGAGGTTCAGAGTCAATGTATCCGCAAACATAGCGGCAAGGAAGGCCAGCGGTCCGCAGGACGCCAAGCATGATATGTGCAAAATCCTGACAAACCCCTTCACGTGTTTTCCAAACGGCCTCCAGCGGGGTTTCGTTATCGGTGGACCCTGAACGATATGTAAATTCTTGCTGGATTTTTTCATTGAGGCGTTCCAAGCAATCGCCGAGGTGGTCTCCCTCCCTTACCAAGCTCTTGGCCCACGGGATGGAGAGGCCACCAAGGGGAACATTTGGCGTGGGTTGAATATAATCGAACATGGCAGACCGGGCGGAACGAAGGACTTGGCGGGCTTCAGCCACCGTCAGCGCGAGAGCAGCCGCAGGCCGAGGAGAACTTGCTGTGCGCACGGTCAGGTGACTGGCGACTTTCATGTGCTGGTGGCGCAGAGGCATCGAATAAACGGTGGCTCTGTTGCCGAAGTAGTCATCGTAATCTGACGCGCTTGCTGTTGGAGGGGTGAATTCGATGCGGTGGCTAAGGATTTCCTGAGTTGCCCGCTGAGGTGGACTGAGGCGGACTTCAAGGTAAGCCTCCATTGCGGGCTCAGAGTACTTGTAACTGGTGATATGAGAGACCGCGAAGATCATGGTCAGTTCCCGAAAAGCGACTGGGTTTCATGGTGCATCAATACCTGATGATTCAGAAAGCTATCGCATATTATCGTGTGAAGTCCGAGAAGGCGTTTCAGTAAGGCTTCGGAATGCATATGGAGGCGGTATTTTCCTGATGCTTCGGTCGGGATTTCACGCAGGAGTTCGTTCCAATCAGTTGCAATGATCGATTGGAGCAGATGCTCCATCTCGGCAATAGCTCGCTCGGTGGAGGGGGAGAGGTTGCTTTCACTTTCGCGGATGAGTGAAGCGCATCCGTTCAGGCAGTAGGATACCGAACGCGGAACAACCGGATTTTTCCACAGGAGGTTGAGCAGAGGTTCAGGCTCGATACGCATCTGGTAAACGCGTCGGTAGATATCGCGGCAATTCAAGAGGCGAAGAAATGCAGAGAGGCGAATTTCAAGGGCATGACCAGGGCGTCTCGGTGAAGGGGATTGCAAAAGTGTTTCCGTAATCGAGGTGATCGCGTTAGCAGTAATCGAGGACCTCTCGATGTATTGCCCTATCCTGCAGAAGTTCCAACCGTCATCCGATAGCATGCTCCGTTCGGCAGTGCCGAAAAATTGAGGAATCATCTCGCGGGCCAGTTTGCACAGCGAGCGAGTGGACTCCACAATGATATCGGCTGGAGCGGCTGGATCGAAAATGGATTCCTCAAATTGCTCACGAAGATTGCTGAGAACGCTCCAAGCATCACTGCTGAGCGTTTCAAGAATGGATTCGGCATTCCCGACTGCGCGAAGGATCGTGCTAACCACAGAGCCTGGTTCACTAGTGTCGAGGGTGAGTCGGTGGCGCCCCTCAGGGCTGGAAATGGTGCTGCGCGAAGGGACTGCAGCGCTTTCAAGCATGGGGAGTATTTTGTTCCAGACCGGGCGATAGTTCATACGCTCGGTGGGGTTGAGTTCCTCAAGTTCGAGGGATTCAATGCCGCCGACCATTCCTGCAAGATCGTAGGCGCGCTCGAGGTAACGTCCGATCCAGTAGAAAGCCTCTGCCACACGGCTGGTGGCCCCATGGGAAGGGATAAGAAAGTCTGTTTGCGGGGTGTGATCCCACTCTTCAGCCTTCTGGTGAAGATCGACCTGCACCCACGTATCCTTGCCGCCGCCCCCGAGCTCCGAGGCAGTAAAGTCGGATTCTGCAGTCGAAACGCGGGTAAGCGCGCCGGGACAGATGGCGATGCAATCATCGCTTTTTCGGATTGCGAAGAGGATGTGGTCTTGGCGTCTTTGGTGTTGGGCTCCTTTTTGAATAGAGACGGTGCTTGCATCACTGTACTGGAGTTGGGCGACATATTGGCCCGGATTTTCCAGAATGGCAGATCTAGCGGCAGCGAGAATCTTGTCGGTCGGAGCCATGCCATTGCCTCCCGAGAGAATGCGCTCGCCATAAAGCGGTCGGATTGTGAATGCAGCAATGTTTGCCAGCACATGTTCCCGTTGATCGACATCTCCGAGCCAAAATGTCTTCAGTGTGGGTAGGAGGGGCTTTTCGCCGAGGTAGTATCGGATGATGCGTGAGGCGTAAGGCAGGAGGGCGCGATCGTCGGAGAGTTGGGCTCCAATGGCATTAACCACGGACACTTTATTTTTTCGGATACAATGGACAAGACCAGGCACACCCAGTACCGAGTCCCTTTGAAAGACAAGCGGGTCCAGCCATTGATCCGAAACCCGGGAATAAATGACATCTACTTTGTTCAGGCCGCGAACGGTTTTGAGATAGACCTCGTCATTCATCACGAGGAGGTCGCCTCCTTGAACAAGGGGAATGCCCATTCTACGGCTCAGGAAACCGTGTTCCGAGTAGGCTGGGCTCAGAGGGCCTGGAGTTAAGAGGACAACGAGGGGATCGCTTTCGGAGGAATGGCTGCGGAGCATTTCCAAAATATCCGTCGGCACATCCGAGATCGAGTAGATGCCTGTTTCTTGGAACGACTGCGGGATCACGCGCGTCAGAGCGCGGCGGTTTTGGATCATGTAAGACATGCCAGACGCATGGCTCATGTAGTGGTGTTTTACTGCGAGTGTGCCATCCGGCAAGCGGCATGCCGCAATGCCGCTGAGGTGGAGAAACGAGCTGCCAGGTCGAGGAAGGCATGGTGCGGGGCGCTGAAAAAACCGACTCCCCAAAACGATATGTACGGGGATAATCCCATCGCGAAGGATGTGTTTCTCCGAGTAGATATCGCGGAGAAAAAGTTCAAATGCCCTAATGCGTTGGCTAACACCATCTGCAAGGGGATTCCAATCGGTCGGGGTAAAGATTTGGGGCAGGATATCGCAGAACCAGGGGCGTTTTCCCCAGGGGCGGTCACGGTCGATATCAAACGAGACGCCCATTTCCCTCATCGTCGCTTCAAGTTGGTTGTCGATCGACTGGAGTTGGGCTCGGGTCGACTCACGCAGGCGGTTGAACAGGTTAGCGTAGACCTCCCGGGGGGCGCCGCTCGGCGTTAGTACTTCGTTATAGGTTGGGAATTGACTTGTCTGAGTCATTCGGAGGAACGGCGTTGCTGAATCCATTGCCGCGCCTCCTCGCAGTCGAGTGCAATACGGGACTTCAGGGCTTCGATTCCATCAAAGCGCTTTTCCGGGCGCAGCAGGTGAAGAAAGGAAACTTCCAATTCGGTGCCATACAGGTCCGCCTCGAAATCAAAAATATGAACCTCGAGAATGCGTTTCATGGCAGAGGTAACAGTGGGCCGCATGCCGATATTGGCAACACCGTAAAGAAAGCGGTCAGCGGCCTTTACTTGTACGACGTAGACGCCATCGGCGGGGTATTGGCGTTCGTCGGTAGATATGTTTGCTGTAGGGAAGCCTATCTTAGCGCCAAGCTTGGCACCGTGGATCACTGTGCCGGAGACGATGAACGGCCTGCCAAGATAAAGATTAGCTGTTTCAATTTCCCCCGTGGCGAGGGCTTTTCTGATGATCGTGCTACTAACAGTGTGCCCTCCGATGCGTACAGAAGGAATCTCGCTAGTAAAAAAACCGGATTTCATGCCAAGGGTACGAAGCAGGTCGGGATCGCCCTTGCGATTTTTACCGAATCGCCATGCCTCTCCGATGCAAATGCCCGCGAGTTTGGAGGGGGCTTTGCAAAGTCTTGTGATGAATTCCTCCGGTTCGACCTGGGAGAATTCACTATCGAAGGTAACGATGAGCGTGTAGCGGATGCCTGTCTCGCCGATGAGGCGGAGTTTTAAATCTTGTGGGGTGAGAAGCTGAACCGTGCTCTCAGGTCGGAGGATTGTGGCTGGATGAGGGTCGAAAGTAAGAACGACGGGTTCGGCATCAAGGCGCTGTGATGTTTTGATGGCGGCATCCAGAACCGCGCGATGACCAAGATGCATGCCATCAAACACGCCCGCGGCAAGTACCAGAGGCGAAGGAATCCGCGCTAGGTCCTCAATAGAGCGGAGAATTTCCATTACGCGCCGCGTAACCTTGATACCGTGGGCAGACTAAGGACTCTTTCCGTAATGGCGGAGGCAGGCCCTGCTTTGAGTTCCTCAATGGTAATGGATCCTTCAACCGGAAATTTTCCGGATTTGGTCCGCCGCAATGTTTTCAAGTGCGCGCCACAGCCGAGCTCCAATCCGATGTCATGAGCATAAGTGCGGACGTAGAATCCCTTGCTGCATACCACACGGAAATCGATCTCCAGTGGGCGTATGGCAAGAATCTCATGGGCATAAACGTGCACGAAGCGGGGTTCGCGCTCTACGGTCTTGCCTTGTCGGGCGAGTTTATACAAAGGAACCCCCTCCTTTTTGATGGCACTAACCATCGGCGGGATTTGGTAAAAATCGCCATGGAATTTTGAGAAGACCAGCTCGATTTGTTCGCGGGTAAACTCTGGAACAGGGCGAGATTCGGTAATGCTTCCATCCGAATCCTGGCTGGAGGTCATTTCCCCAAGCCGGAGGGTGCCGGTGTATTCCTTGTCCTCACTCATGAGGAGATCCTGGATCTTGGTGCCGCGGCCGATTGTCATGATGAGGAGGCCCGTGGCAAGTGGATCCAGGGTGCCGCAATGGCCGACCTTTTTTGTGTCTAGGGATCGACGGGTGATTGCCACGACATCATGAGATGTCATGCCTGGGGCCTTGTCCACAAGGAGGACTCCGTCAATTCCTGTTGTGGATTTCATGATCGAGAGCATTAAGAAAATCGTTTTTTACTTGATTGAGAGCGCCTGTGATGCGGGCGCCAGCCGCCATTTTATGTCCTCCACCATGGAATTCACGGCACACTTTGCAGACATCAACCTCCGGGTTTTTAGATCGGGCACTGACCCGCACATTTCCATCCTCAAGTTCCTCAAAAAAAACAGCAGCTTCGACCCCCTCGACGGCGCGGAGGTGGTCGATGATGCCCTCGTTATCTTCAGGAAGCACACGGAGTTCCTGGGCTACGGCTAGAGGCAGGGTGAATGAGGCAATGCGATTATCACTATGGAATTCCGCTGTGTTCAGCGCGTGGCGGAGAAGTTCAAAGCGGCGGCGGGGGTGGCAGTCATACATGTCGCGCGAGAGGGCGGAGACATCCACCCCACAGGAGATGAGACGCGATGCGGCGGCAAAGGTGCGCTCGTTTGTCCCCTCGTATTGGAACGAACCGGTATCGGTTGAGATGGCGGCAAAAAGGTTTGTAGCCATGTCTCTCGAGATTGGTGCCCCGATATGCTGAAAAAACTCAACAAGGATCTGGCCTGTCGCAGGGGAGGTGGAGTCGACAAGATTAAGTGTCCCATATTGCTCATTGCTAACGTGGTGATCGATGTTCAGTAGCGGAATGTGCTTCGGGATCACATTAAGAACGGTGCCTAGACGGCTTTTGACCGAGGTGTCGAGTGCGACAAATACATCGCAATCGACAGGCGATCCCTCAGGAACAGCAATAATTTCGTGGCGAGGGAGATATCGGAACTTTGAGGTGGCACCCTCCTCATTCAAAGCGACCACTTTTTTGCCTGTGCTTTCAAGCCAGAGGGCGAAGGCAATGGTGGAGCCGAGGGCATCAGCATCGGGTCGTAGATGGCTGGCCACACCAACAGTGTGGGCGTCTTGAAGGGATGCTGCAATGGAATTGAAGTCACTCATCTGTTTCGTTTTTTTCTTCGACCAAGCCGAGATCATCCATGAGTTTGATGACTCGGGTCCCGCGCTCGATTGATTCATCGAGATGGAAATGGAGGTGCGGGGTTTGTTTCATTTTCATTCGCTTATTTAGTTCAGCCTGGATACGCACCCGGGAGTCATCAAGGCCTTGCATGATTTTGCGGCGGGCCGGTGAATTGCCCATGGCAGACACATACACATGAGCCTGTTTGAGGTCTGGGGTAATATCAACAGAGGCAACGGTGACGAGGGCACTGCGGACATCTATTTCACGTGGAATGATAACGCCGAGTTCGCGTTTCAAAACTTCGCACACCCGGGCGAGACGGTTGATCATGGCTTTGTATCGGTTCGCGGTGTTGGGCCGCGGAGTGAATCAGAGGTGCTGCGGGACTTTTTCGAGTGTGTAGCACTCGATCACATCCTCAGGCATGTATTCGCTGAAGTCTCCAAGCTTGATGCCGCACTCCAAACCAGTGCGAACCTCTTTGACGTCGTCGGCGAAGCGTTTGAGTGTTGCAAGTCCGCCATCATAGATCGGTTGGCGGCGTCGGAGAACGCGGGCACGGGCGGTCCGGGCGATTCGGCCGTCGGTGACGATGCATCCAGCCACCTTGCCCCGGCTTAGATCGAAGACCTGCTTTACTTCGGCATGACCAATAATGGCTTCGCGCAGCTCAGGTTCGAGCATGCCGCTCATGGCATCGCGGACCTGATCGATCAATTCGTAGATGATGCTGTACAATTTTATCTGCACGCCTTCCCGCTTTGCAGTTATTGCTGCTGTGTTTTCTGTTTTCGTATTGAAGCCAATAACGATGGCGTTCGATGCACTGGCCAGAAGAATATCCGACTCGGAGATCGGGCCGGCGGCGGAATGGATGATATCGAGATTAATTTTCTTTTGTGGGATATCCTTGAGCGAGGAGGTGACGGCTTCAAGCGATCCTTGGACATCGCACTTGAGAATCGCTTTGAGGTTCGGTTTTTGATCTTCCGCCAAGCTGGCGAATAGGTTCTCAAGGGTGGCCCGCTGCGGGGCGGCGAGCTTGGAGTTGCGCGCAGAATCCAGCCGCTCCTCACTGAGGATGCGTGCAGATTTTTCCGAGTCCATGACCACAAGTTCATCGCCGGCATTTGGAAGACCGCTGAGGCCCAGTACTTTTACCGGAGTAGAGGGAGGTGCTTCCTTAACAGGTTTACCAAGATCATTGATAAGCTGCTTCACTTTGCCCCATTGGTTACCGCAAATGAAGACATCCCCTTGACGAAGGGTGCCCATGCGGACGATCAGGGTAGCTGTCGGGCCGCGGCCCTGCTCAACTTGGGCTTCGATCACGGTGCAGCGAGCATCCACAGTCGGGCTTGCTCCGAGTTCCAGCATTTCTGCTTCGAGAAGCATCAGGTCGAGCAGTTCATTGATGCCTGTTCCTTTTGTGGCGCTGACTTCGACGCAGATCGTGTCTCCACCCCAGTCCTCAGGGGTTAGACCTTTTTCTTGGAGTTGCTTTTTAACGCGGTCGGGGTTGGCTGAAGGGAGATCAATTTTGTTGATCGCGACCACGATTTTGACATTTGCCGCCTTGGCATGGGAAATGGCCTCCAACGTTTGTGGCATGAGTCCGTCATCTGCGGCAACGACGATGACGGCAATATCTGTAACATTCGCGCCGCGGGCACGCATTGCGGTAAAGGCTGCGTGACCTGGAGTGTCGAGAAATGTAATTTTATGTCCGTTGCGCTCGACGCAGTAAGCGCCAATATGCTGGGTGATTCCACCGGCTTCGCCAGCGGCAACGCGAGTTTTGCGGATGGCATCGAGAAGAGATGTTTTGCCGTGATCAACATGGCCCATGAACGTGATGATCGGGGCTCGCGAAACGACTTCATTGGCTTTCGGAGGCTCGGGTTCTTTGGGAACCTCGATTTTCTGTTCGACCTTGTGGTGCCCTTTCGAGGTGTCTTTCTTTTCACGTTCGAAAACAAATCCATGAAGTTCACAGACCTTGGCGGCTACGTCGGGCTCGATTGTTTGGTTTAAATTCGCAAAAATCGAGAGCGACATGAGATCCTTGATCAACTGAAAAGGCTTCAGATCAAGCTGCTCGGCAAGAGTTTTTACGATAATCGGGGGTTTGAGGCTGATGACTTGCTTCCCGTCCAGATCAATTGCGGGTACTTCCTCGACTTCCGGAGCAGGAGTGGCCTCAGGTTCCTCGAAAGGCTCGGGGGCGACTACCTCAACTGGCGGTGGTGTCTCAGGTTTTGGAGAGCCCAAGGGCCGCATCAGGGCTTTAATTGGAGTGCCGGGAGGAGAAACTTTCTTAACTTTCTTTACCGGTTCGAGAAGATCAACTGTGGGGCCTTGGACTTTGGGTTTGGCGGGTTCCTTGGCAGGGGTGGGTGCCGCTGAATCAGTGGCGGGGCGTGTGGAACGCGATCCGGGACCGGCCCGCCGTGCGGCGGCGGGTTTCTTGTCGGTGGATTTTTTTTGGATTTTCTCTGCCATATTGAAATTGTTTGCCGGGGGGAGCGTTCATGTTCGCCCGTCAGGCGGCGGTTTTGCCGGTCAGTCTTTGGGCTGCTTCAAGAATCCGCTTGCCGGTTTCGATGTCAGCTCCAAGGGCTTCTGCGATATCATCTGGTCCAGCAAGGAGAATGACCTCGATTGAATTCATGCCCTCGGCGGCGAGTTTTTGAGCCTCTTCCTCACTAATACCGAGATCCCCGGCTATGGAGTGGGCTGCTTCCTCGGTCTTCGTTTGGATGGCCAACTCCTCGCGTTTATCCTCTTGAATATCAACATCCCAACCGCACATTTTTGAGGTTAGGCGCGCATTTTGGCCCTTGCGGCCAATGGCGATCGAGAGGTCTTCCTTGTCTACAAGAACTTGGATTGTTTTAGAGGACGCGTCGGCTGAGATGGAGCGGATTTTCGCTGGTTTTAGGGCAGCAACAACAAAGTTGGCGGGATCTGGATCCCAACGGATGATGTCGACTTTCTCGTTATTGAGTTCCCGGACGATGTTTTTGACGCGAGCCCCGCGCATGCCTACGCAGGCACCCACTGGATCGACTTTAGTGTCTTCGCTGTGAACAGCCACCTTTGTGCGGAAGCCCGCTTCACGAGCGATGACCTTGAGTTCCACTGTGCGATCAGCGATTTCGCTTACTTCAAGCTCGAAGAGGCGGCGCACGAAATTTGGATGGCTGCGGGAAAGAATGATCTCTGGCCCCCTGCTGCCCGACTCAACCGCCACAACGTAGGCGCGAACACGGTCTCCGATATTGTAGTCTTCGGTCATAACGCGCTCTCGGGAAGGCATGACACCCTCGAACTTTCCAAGATCAATGATGACATCAGAGCGCTCGAAGCGGCGAACAGTGCCTGTAACGATCTCGCCTGCCCGGTCTTTGAACTCCTCGTAAATCATCTCTCGCTCAATCTGGCGGAGGCGTTGGTTGATGGCTTGGCGTGCCGCTTGGGCCGCAATGCGACCAAAATCGCGAGGAGTCACCTCGACCTCTATTTCTTCACCGAGCTCGATATCTGGCTTGATTGATCGAGCCTTGGAAAGGGTGATTTCATCGTGTGGATTTTCGACTTTTTCGGTAGCGATGAGTTTTGCGATGGCGCGAATCGCACCAGATTGGGGGTTAATCTCGATACGGAGTTCCCTAGTGCCGGATGTGAAGCTCTTTTTGGAGGCAGCGAGGATGGCTGTGGAAATGGCTTCGACGAGAACATCACGCTTGATGCCTCTCTCTCGCTCCAACAGGTCGAGCATTGTAATGAGTTCGGAATTCATAGATTCGGTCGAAAATTCGTTTTGTTCCGTGAACTCCAGTCGACTTGCGGCAGGATTTCACGGATTGGTGACTATGAGTGCTGGACCTAACGGGGTCAAGTGGCAAGGCGGGCGGTTTTTGTGCGTCTCTTGAGTTTGAAGGGCAAAAACCCACATTTTGTTAAATTTTTTGTGAATCACTCGCATTGCCGGCACCAAGAAATCTCTATTCTGGGAAGGGATGCTGGATTTTCGTTGCGGGGGCCTTATGATGCCAACGAATGAAATACATTTTTGTCACGGGTGGAGTAGTCAGTTCGTTGGGAAAAGGCCTTGCAGCGGCGTCGTTGGGGACATTGCTGGAGCGGCGAGGATTGCGAGTGGTGTTGCAGAAGCTTGACCCGTATTTAAATGTCGATCCAGGCACAATGAATCCCTTTCAACACGGTGAGGTGTACGTGCTCGCGGACGGGGCCGAGACGGATCTAGATCTTGGCCACTATGAACGGTTCACAAATTGTGTGCTGACACGCTCGAACAATCTCACCAGCGGTCAGGTTTATGAAACTGTATTGGCTAAAGAGCGGCGCGGTGACTATCTGGGCAAGACCGTGCAGGTTATTCCGCATGTCACTGATGAGATCAAAACCCGCATTCGTGAGGTTGCCGCGCAGTCTGGTGGAGATATTCTGATCAGCGAGATCGGCGGAACAACCGGCGATATCGAGGGGTTGCCGTTTTTGGAGGCGATCCGCCAATTCATTCTCGAGGTTGGTGCCGCCAATGTGATCGTCATGCATGTGACGCTGGTGCCCTTTATCAAGGCCGCTGGAGAGTTGAAGACGAAGCCGACTCAGCAAAGTATCGCAAAACTCCGCGAGATCGGCATTCAGCCGCAGGTATTGATCTGCCGCACCGAAATGCCGCTTGACCGTGATACGCGGGAGAAGCTTTCCCTGTTTTGCAATGTGCCGCTAGATGCAGTGGTCGAAGCCGGAGATGTGGAGCACACGATTTATGAGGCCCCGTTGAATTTATTCGAGGAGGGATTGGACGCGACAGTGTGCAAGTTGCTTGGGCTTGAAACTCCGGATCCCAATCTGACCGACTGGAGGCGTTTTGTTGAGCGGGTGGTGGCTCCCAAAAAGCGGGTGCGAATCGCCGTGGTTGGAAAATACATCGAACTTCAGGACGCTTATAAAAGCATTTATGAATCGCTCACCCATGCGGGAGCATCCCTCGACTGTGGCATTGATATGGTGCTGGTTGATGCCGAGGATATCGAGCAGGAGGAGGCGGAAAAATACTTGCGTGGAGTCGCTGGGGTGTTGGTTCCTGGAGGGTTTGGCGACCGCGGGGTGGAGGGAAAAATAAAGGCGGTGCGCTATGCTCGCGAGTCCCGAACGCCTTACCTGGGTCTCTGCCTTGGCATGCAAGTTGCAACGATTGAATTCGCTCGCAACGTCTGTGGGTTTTCAGATGCCAACAGCACAGAATTTGACCCTGGTACAACGAATCCCGTTATTACAATCTTGGAAGAGCAGAAGGATGTAACCGACAAGGGAGCTTCGATGCGCCTGGGTTCATGGAAAACAAAAATCCTTGCAGGCACCCACGCCCACGATGTCTACGGCAATACTGAGGCCCTAGAACGCCACCGCCACCGCTACGAATTCAACATGAATTATCGCGCGGCCCTGGAGGATAAGGGATTCGTTATTGCCGGAACCTCTCCAGATGGCGACCTGGTGGAGATGATCGAGTTGAGGGATCACCCCTGGTTCATCGCGTGCCAATATCATCCCGAGTTCCAATCCAAGCCAAATGCTCCGCACCCGCTGTTCCGCGGATTCCTCTCCGCGTCCCTTGCTCATGAAGATTGATGCCGGCAAGAACGGTGAATCAAGATCTGGGCTATGAACCGCCCGAAACGAATCGGTGTTACGCTTGGGGATCCTGCCGGGGTTGGTCCTGAGGTTGTTGATGCCGCTTTGGCATCCATCAAATCTCATCCATCGGTTCACTTCGAAGTGATCGGGTCTGTTGAGGGGCATGTGCCAGGGAATCCAACTCAAGCCTCGGCTCAGGCGGCTTTGGCGGCTCTGGAGAAAGCTGCTGAGCGGTTGAATTCAGGTGAATGGGATGCCGTTGTTACCGGGCCTGTTTGCAAACATACGATGAAGACATGCGGCTTCGAGTTTCCCGGACAAACCGAATTTTTTGCCGAGCGTTCGGGAACAGCAAATTTCGCGATGTGCCTGACCGGTGGAGCGCTCACAGTTGCTTTGGTTACGGCACACATTCCCCTAGTCGAGGTTGCCGGGGCGTTGAAAACCGGGGAAGTGGTAAGAATTGGACGCTTGTTGCGTGAGTTTCTTCTCCGGCGTGGGATTGCGGAACCAAGAATTGCAGTGGCTGGATTGAACCCGCATGCCGGGGAGTCAGGTGATCTTGGCTCCGAGGATCGTGATATTATCTCTCCGGCGGTGGAATTATTGAGGGATGAGGGATGTTTTGTGGGGCCGCTTTCACCCGATACGGTATTTTATCAGGCCGTGGAGGGATGCTACGACGCCGTGCTTTGCATGTATCATGACCAGGGATTGATCCCACTGAAGCTTCATGCCTTCCATGCCGGGGTGAATGTTACTCTGGGACTGCCCTTTGTAAGGACCAGTCCTGATCATGGAACAGCATTTGACATAGCCGGTCGTGGGATCGCCCGACCGGAAAGCATGCGTGCGGCAATCGAGCTTGCGTGTTCATTGGTATGATGCCCCTATTTTCATCTCGCCAATCGAGGCGCCTAGTTTTTAACTGCCCGATCAATTTTCCATCAGCCATATGAAGACCAAAAAATCGACAACCAAAAAATCCGCATCAGCACCCGAACGGGGCAAAGTCATGAACGGGGCGGAGATTCTGGTCGAGTGCCTAGAGCGCGAGGGGGTGGATGTGCTCTTCGCGTATCCAGGCGGATGCTCGATGCCAATCCACCAGGCACTAACGAAAACAAAAAAAATCCGAACCATTCTGCCGAGGCACGAGCAGGGCGGGGTTTATGCGGCAGAGGGATATGCGCGTGTCTCTGGAAAGACTGGTGTGTGTATGGCCACTTCAGGCCCGGGGGCGACGAACCTTGTTACTGGTATCGCTGATGCATTCATGGATTCGATCCCTTTGGTCGCTATTACCGGCCAGGTGCCCCAAGAAATGATCGGCCGTGGAGCATTCCAGGAGACTGATGTCTTTGGCATGACACTGCCGATCGTGAAGCACAGTTATCTGGTGTGGGATATTAATGAGATTCCAAGAATCGTAAAAGAGGCCTTTCATATCGCCAGTTCGGGTCGTCCCGGCCCGGTGTTAATCGATATTCCGAAGAACATTCAGAACCAGACAACGCAGCCAATTTTCCCCAAAACCGTTTCCCTCCGCGGGTACGGCCCAGAACCGAAGGCCGACGATGTGGCGCTCCATGAGTTAATCGGCCTTATCAAGCAGGCCAAGGCGCCGATGATTTATTGTGGTGGTGGTGTGATCAGCGGTAATGCCTCAGCTGAATTACTTGAGTTCGCCGAGCGTACGCAGATTCCCGTGGCCACCACGTTGATGGGTATCGGTTGCTTTCCAGAATCGCACCCCCTCTCACTGAAGTGGCTTGGCATGCATGGCACTGTGTATGCCAACAATGCCGTCAATGAAGCTGATCTTCTTTTGGCCATCGGAGTGAGGTTCGATGACCGTGTGACCGGCAAGGTTGAGAAGTTCTGCGAGCACGGGACAATCGTCCATATCGACATCGATAACTCAGAGATCAACAAAAATAAGGTAGTTCGCCTGCCAATCCTCAGCGATCTAAAGTACGCCCTTGGCCGTTTGAATAAGTTGCTTGATCTGGCCGGGCAGAAGCGCGCCACCAAGCACAATTATACGCGCTTTCCTGCTTGGTATAAGCAGGTCAACAAGTGGAAAGCTGAGCATCCGTTGTCGTTTAAGGACACTGAGGATGTCATCCAGCCGCAGCATGTCATCCAGCTCCTCCACAAGATGACCAAAGGGGAGGCGATCATCACAACTGGCGTCGGCCAGCACCAGATGTGGGCTGGACAGTTCTACGACTTTGAAAAGCCGCGTACGTTTATTACGTCGGCGGGGCTTGGGTCCATGGGCTTTGGATATCCTGCGGCAATGGGAGCAAAGGTCGCGGCGCCACACAAACATGTAATCGATATCGATGGAGATGGATCTTTTTTAATGAATGTGCAGGAGTTGGCCACCGCGCACATCGAGGGGATCTCTGCGAAGGCAATTATTCTCAACAACCAGCACCTTGGCATGGTCGTGCAGTGGGAGGACAGGTTCCATGGTGGAAACCGCGGGCATACTTTCCTTGGCGATCCCAAGGATCTTGATCGTGTCTATCCCGACTACGTTCAAATCGCGAAAGGTTTTGGTGTCACATGCGAACGCGTAATCCATAAGAAGGACTTGCCGGGTGCCATCAAGCGCATGCTTGATTCGAAGGATGTGTATCTCCTCGATGTCATGGTTCCTTTCACAGAGCACGTATTGCCAATGATTCCAGCTGGCAAAACATATAAAGACATCATCACCGAATAGCTGGCCTCTGAGGAGATTGTAGCCGCCTGTGCTAAACAGGCGGTTTTTCTCCGCGAAGTTCCAGAATGCGGCGGATGGCATCCTCAATCAGGTTGTTTGGGCAACTTGCCCCGGCGGTGATCCCAATCGATAGGGAGGAAGATTCTGGGAGCCAACCTGTCGATGTTATTTCCTGCTTAATGTGAATATCGTAGTGTCGGATTTCGTCTTTTGACACGAGGCAGGATGCGTTTCGGATAAACCAAGAAGGAATGCGTTGGGTGCCGATTTCCACAAGGTGGGTGGTGTTCGAGCTGTTATATCCACCGACAACAACAAGCAGGTCGAGGGTTTTGTCTAGGAGTTCAAAAAGAGAATCCTGCCGTTCCTGGGTTGCCCCGCAAATGGTATCGAAGACCCTAAAGCTGGAGGTATCTCCATGGTCACGTTTGGCAATGGCATCGCGAAGGCGGGATTGGATTGCCTCGGTTTCACTGCGCAGCATGGTTGTCTGATTAGCCAAGCCGATGCGGATAAGATCGCGAACAGGATCGAAGCCTGGGCTGGAGACGGAGCCGAAACGCTTCATAAACTCTTTGGGGTCTCCACCCCCTTCGATAAAACGGGAAACAAATTCCGCCTCCTCGAGGTCAAACACCACGAGGTAGCGCCCAGAGCCATCAGCTCCCCTTGCGCGAGATGCGGTGGCAAGAGTTTCTTCGTGTGAGGATTTGCCATGAATGATTGAGGTGACCCCTTCCCTCGCATTTTGGCGAACACGCTTCCAGACACTCATGACATCGCCGCAGGTGGTATCAACGATACGGCAACCGCGGGATTTGATCTTTTCAATAGTTTCGGTTTCGGCGCCGAACGCTGGAACGACTACAATATCTCCAGTGCCGATTTCTTCAAAATCTGAGGAAGTAGGCCGTGCATGCAGATGGCGGATGCCGAGAGACTGCATTTGGGCGTTTACATCCGGGTTATGGATAATCTCGCCAAGGAGAAAAATGCGGTTTCCTACGAAGACCTTTGTCGCCGCGTAAGCAAGATCGATGGCGCGTTCGACGCCGTAACAAAAACCAAATTGCTTCGCTAGGCGAATCGTTGTTTTTCCAGTAATCATCGTGCCACCTTCTGCTCGGAGAGTATTCACGAGATGGCTGTGATAGTGACTTTCGACTTGCGCCTGCACCTCAAGCATCACTTCCGGCGTGCGAATATTTATACGATCTCCTGTGCTCACTTGGTGAAGGACCTTTCCAGGGCGCTGTAAGCCGCACCTAGGAGGGCGGCATGATCATTGAGGATGACGAGAACGGGAGTATGCTCCATGAGTGAAGAGAGGCGGCCTTTATCGTTGAATGCATGAACAAAAGAAGTGCTCTGGATTCGGCGTAGAAGCTTGACGGGGATGCCGCCCCCGAGGAATACCCCTCCGGTGGACATGGTTTTGAGGGCCATGTTTGATGCTTCTGCCCCAAGGCAGCTCACAAAAATGTCGAGCGTTTTGGCGCACATTTGGCAGGAACCGTCCTCGGCGTGTTTAGAAATTACTGCGCCGGAATCAAATGTTTTCATTTCCTCAGCAACGACAGGAATTTCTGAGCCGCGGTTGGTATCGCGGAGAAATTTATAAATATTTTCAATGCCCATGCCGGACACAACGCGCTCGGCACTGACATGGTCAAACTGTTTGAGAAGATATTCCAGCAGGGCGATTTCGAGTTCATTGCGCGGGGCAAAGTCCGCATGGCCTCCCTCGCAGGCCCAGACATGGTGGCGATGCCCATCCCAATATAGGCCTGCCTGTCCTAGCCCGGTGCCAGGTGAGACCACGCAGCGATTGCCGGTGGCTCCATGGACTCCCGATTGGACAACAGCGAAATCATTAGCTTGGAGATGGGTGATGCCGCAGGCATTGGCCGCAAGATCGTTCAATAAGCCAACGTGAGGAACATCAAACTCGGATGAAATATCACCTGCATCGACCCCCCAATTGAGGTTTGTGGGTTGGGCTCGCCCGTTTAAAACAACCCCTGGAATTCCAAACCCTGCAGCGAGGAGCGGTGGAGGTGTTGGACCAAGAAATTCACGCAGGATTGCATTGAGCTCAGGGTAATCAGAGCTTGGGTAGCGTTGTTCGCGAAAGAGGGAGAGTTTCCCTCCAATGACATGGAAAAGCGCAATATGCGATTTTGTTCCGCCAATGTCTCCTGCGAGGATGAGGTGGTTTTGCGTAGGCATTACTTCTTCAGTTCGTAGTGGTGCCACGCGTGGCCCGACTTTTCAATGAGGCGATCCGATGCTTCGGGACCCCATGTGCCAGCTTCATAGTTCGGGAAATTATGCGGATTCAGGGCCTGCCAAACATCAAGAATGGGATTCACAATACGCCAGGAGGCATCCACGCTGTCATAGCGGTGGAAGAGAGTCATATCTCCGATCATGCAATCATAGAGGAGTGTTTCGTATCCGGTGGCGGCTGTTGCATCACCGAATTCGCTGTAGCTAAAATCGAGCGGCACGTTTGCAATCGAGATTCCTGGTCCAGGGCGCTTCGCATGAATATCCATGGTGATCCCCTCGTCGGGTTGGACATGAATAACCAAGCGGTTGGGCATGATATTATCCTCCACACTCTTTCCAAAAAGGAGAAGGGGAGTGCGCTTGAACCCGATCACGATTTGAGTGGTGTGTGCGGCAAGGCGCTTTCCGCTGCGAATGAAAAAGGGAACATCCGCCCAGCGCCAATTTTCGACATTGAGCTTCATGGCTACGAATGTCTCAGTGTTCGAAGATGGATTAACATCCGGTTCATGGCGGTAGGCGATAACGTTTTTATCATTGATGAGACCCGCTCCATATTGTCCACGCACAGTATTCGCAAGAACCTCCTCGGGATCCATTGGACGGATTGCCTCGAGGACCTTGACTTTTTCATTGCGGACGCTGTCGCCTGAGATCGAGGCAGGGGGTTCCATCGCAACAAGTGAAAGAACGGAGAGGATATGGTTTTGCACCATGTCCCGGGTAACACCCGAGTGGTCGTAATACCCTCCACGGAGTTCAACCCCGAGTTGTTCGGCTACTGTGATTTGCACATAGTCGATGTAGCGGCGGTTCCAGATTGGTTCGAACACGCTGTTGCCAAATCGGAAAACCATGATGTTCTGAACCGTCTCCTTACCGAGGTAGTGGTCGATGCGGTAGATTTGGGATTCTTTGACGTGGGAGGTGATTTGGGTATTTAAATCGCGGGCGCTTTGTAAATCGTGTCCAAATGGTTTTTCGATGATGATGCGCCGCCAAGTTCCAGGGGATTCAGTGGTGAGTTCCGCACGGCCCAGTTGTTCGACAACTTGGCCAAAAAAAGAAGGGGAGATGGCAAGGTAGAAGAGGACATTGCCAGGGAGATTCCATGCTTTACGGACATCATCGATTTTTATGCCCAAGTGGGCGTAGGTCTCGGGATTATTGAAGTCGCCGGATATGTAGTAGGTACGATTTGAAAAATCATTCCACTCCACCGGATCGACAGGGCGCGTAGCAAACTGTTTGATATCCGAGGTGATCTGAGTGCGAAAGAGTTGGTCATTGCTGTCAGTTACCGCTACGCCAATCACAGCAAAGTTCTCAGGCAAAATCTTGAGCGATTTAAGGTTGTACAGGGCTGGGAGGAGTTTGCGTTTGGTCAAGTCGCCGGAAGCACCAAAAATCACGATTGTACAGGGATCCCCTGGAGTGTCGTGGCCGGTAAGAGGTTTGGTGGACATGGAACTCGTCTAACGAATAGCTATTGCGGCGACAAGACATGAACCGGGTGACTCTTACCGGATGCCTTGCGATCGAGGTGACTCTGGTTGACAAACTACCGGTTGGGTCAGGTGGTCGATTTTAGCCGCCAAAGAGGCGTTTTCAGGAGCTAGGTGGAGGGCTTTTTGCCAGAAACTCAAAGCCTCAGCGGAGCGATTCAGTTTTTCATAGGCATCACCAACATGCTCCAAGATCACGGGGTCAGACTTCTCTGTTCCTGTGGCAGCGCGAAGAAGTTCAGCAAGGGCCTGATCATATCGGCCCTGTCGATAGAGTGCCCATCCCAAGCTGTCGCGGTAGGCGGAATTTTCGGAATCCAACTCCAGAGCTCTTCGGATGAGAGCTTCTGCCTCGATGAGGTTTTCATTTCTGTCAGCCCACATGTAGCCGAGATAATTGCATGCCTCCGCTGATCCGGGGGGATCTAGAGCGATGGATTTTTTTAGGAGTTCAGCAGCTTTGACATAGTGACCGGCTCGTTCCGCAGCGGAGCCATAACTCATGTAGAACCCGCTATTGAGTAGTTCTGGATTGGTATTGGCAGCTTTCACTAGGGCGCGTTCAAAAGCGGCTAATGCAGAATGATGGTCGCCTGCCTGGCTGAGGGCCACGGCACGGAGTACTGTGAATCCAGTTAGGTACGGGAAACGCTGTTCGCCTTCGGTCGAGAATTGAATTGCTGTTGCTGAATCCTCAGCTAGCAGTGCTGCGCGGACCAACTCTTCGAATCGGGCGGGATTCACAGGCGCAAGACGCATGGCTTGTCGCATATTTGCAACGGCTAAGGGGAAGTTTTTCCTTGAGAAATGGATTCTTGCCAGTTGGTCGTAGGAACGAAGGCTGAGAGGGTTTTTTTTGACGATTTGATCGAGGAGATGAAGGGCGGCTTCATCATCACCGGTCTCGAGTAGGCAATTGGCCATTTTTTCGCGTGCGCCATCGGGTTCAGTAGGGCTTTCCAATGCGGTTTTGTAGGCATCGATTGCCGCCTGTGGGTTCCCTAAAAGGGCGAATACATCACCGCTAGCGGCTAGGATAAATGCGTCGCCACGGGCGAGCGTCATGGCCTTGTGGGCCAAATTAACAATGATCTTCTTATTTTTTGCCGAGAGGCTTAGACGGGATTTCGAAAGTTCGCGGAGGCGTATCTCAGTAAGGGCAATCCAATATGCGGGATCGGTAGATTCGCTCTTGGTTGCTGTTTCCAAGAGTAGCTCGATCCGCGAGGATTTCCCTCCCGTGCGGAAGATCTCGCAGAGAAGCTCGATCGCCTCAGGGTTATCGGGGTTTATTTTACGGAGACTGAGAGCGTATTTTTCGGCAAGGGCCGGTTTTTCGAGATGGCGAAGATAGATTGATGCGAGGGCCATAAGCGGTGCGGGATCCTCAGGATTTGCCGTCGCGGTATCCTTCAGTACAGCTAGGGCCTCCGCAAAATTTCTGTGGCGGAGGTGATGCTGTGCAACATCGATGGCAAGAGAAGAGAAGCCAGGGTCGTGGTGAAGCACGCGTTCCTTCGAGGCGATTGATTTTTCGGGGCCTTCGTTTTCCTCTTCAAAAATGGCCAGCATGTAATGGGTATGGGCATCCGCAGTCTTTGTGGCGGATTCTCCCAAATTAAATTCCTCCGCATGGTTCCACTCCTCGGGGAATTGGAGGTCAGCAACGGATGCCGCGCAGGAGTGCATCACCATGGCCATCACGTATGCAGTGACGATTCCCAACCTGAATTCACGAGCAGTATACCCGAACATAAAAAAATTTAATCACCTCTTGTACGATTGCCACAAATAATCTTTCGCGTGCGATGAGAAGAAACGACTCGATCAAGTGTCTGCTCTTGGGGAGGGTGTTGGTTTTTCAATACAGATGGACCAACTTGCACAGGCCCTCAAATCTACCTTCGGTTATGAAAGCTTCCGCCCCCTGCAGCGGGAGATCATGGAATCTGTGCTTGGAGGCAGAGACACATTTGCATTACTGCCCACGGGCGGCGGAAAATCACTATGCTTTCAACTCCCGGCGTTGATTCGTGAGGGGTTGACCTTGGTAGTGTCCCCCCTGATCGCATTGATGAAAGACCAGGTTAGTCAGTTGGAGGCTGCCGGTGTTGCGGCCACATTTTTAAATTCCTCGCTAGGCGTGCGTGAAACCAAAGAACGCCTCCGTGGACTTCATGAAGGAAGGTACCGGCTCCTTTATGCCGCACCCGAGCGTCTGATGCTGGATCACTGGAAGGAAAATCTCGCCGCTTGGAATGTCACAGGAATTGCGATTGATGAGGCCCACTGTATTTCTGAATGGGGCCACGATTTTCGTCCGGAATACAGGCAGATTTCTCGTTTGCGCGAGATGTTGCGGGGGGTGCCGATAATGGCTCTGACAGCGACAGCTACCGAGCGAGTGAGGCGGGATATTGTCCACCACCTTAAAATGCCGGATCCCGCTGTGTTTGTGGCGAGTTTTAACAGGCCAAACCTTTTCTACCGCGTGATTCCCAAAGAGCAACCAGCAGGACAGGTTGTTGAATTCGTGCGCAGGAGGCCGATGGATAGCGGGATCGTCTACTGTGCCACACGGGCGACTGCAGACCGGGTCGCCGGGAGTCTATCGGAAAGGGGGTTCAAGGCTGTCTCCTATCATGCAGGACTAACGAATGCCGAGCGCTCATTAAACCAAGAACTGTTCATTCGAGACGAGGTGCGAATCGTTTGCGCCACGATCGCTTTCGGTATGGGTATCAATAAGCCAAATGTCCGCTGGGTGGTTCACCATGACCTCCCGAAAAATCTTGAGGGCTACTATCAGGAAACAGGGCGTGCCGGCCGGGATGGCCTGCCAGCGGATTGCCTTTTGCTCTTCAGTGCCGGGGATGCAGCGAAGCAGACCCATTTTATCGACGAAATGACAACCCCTCAAGAGCGTGATATTGCGCGTGACCAGTTGGGGTTGATGATCCGGTATGCTGATTGTCCAAATTGTCGAAGGCACGACCTGCTTCGTTATTTCGGGGAAACAGTCACTGATGAATCCTGTGGCGCATGTGACAACTGCCTTGAGCCTCGTGAGACATACAACGCCACCACCCAGGCGCAGAAATTTCTCTCGTGCATCTACCGAGTCCGACAAGGCGGGAGCTTTGGTGTTGGGATGAATCACTTGATTCAAATTCTAACGGGATCAGAAAATGAAAAAATCCTCCGCTGGGGCCACAATCGCCTGAGCACCTATGGAATCGGAAAGGAACTCGGGAAACGCGAATGGGGCGCGATTGGGCGTGAACTCCTGCGGTTAGGTCTGCTTGCCCTTGATGGCGGGCAATACCCGACGATTTCAATCACAGAAGCTGGGATCGAAGCCCTGCGGAGCAGGCAGATGATCCACCTGACGAAGCCGATGTCTGCGCCCAAGGCGCCTCGCACTCCGCGCATTGGCGGGATTGAGTGCGACGAGACGCTTTTCGATCGATTGCGCAAGCTACGCAAGCGCCTTGCCGACGAACGCGGAGTGCCGGCATATGTAATCTTTGGTGACAACACGATCCGTCAAATGGCGAGGGATTATCCGGTGGCCATCTCTGAGTTGAATGGAATCGGCGGCATTGGGGAGCGCAAAGCCACTGAGTTTGGTAAACTTTTTACGGATGAGATAGCAACCCACCTCGAGACATATCCGAGGGTGCGGTTCCGGGATTCGGAGTGATCAGGCCTGGGGCTGGTTTTTTGCCATGCGGGTCTTTACGACCTTTCGCGCTTCAGCGATCAGCAGGCTGCAGGAATCGGTGCAGAGCAAGGGGATTTCGTTTTGCCGCCGGCAGGGAGTATGGTGAGGCGCATCAGGCTGGATCGGCCATTGGATCTGGCGCATGCAGCCCGGACGGCAGAGCGAATCGACGATGCCTTGGGCCTCCTCGTCGGTGATGAGGCCGGTGACCCGATACATGCCGGTTTGGCGATTCACTGTGTCGCGAAGAGGGGTGGCAATCTTCTTATCAAGAAGGAGGGCGCGCCAGTTGCCGAGGGCGGCGGGGTAAAGAAGGTCGAGCGCCAAGTGCAGATCTGCAATATCTCCCAAAGCGAGTTTCCATCCATGCCTCATGTTGGGGGCGGTTTTGAGCGGTCGATAGGCATGCGCGTCATCCGTGAGGGAAATCGTAGTAGCTTCGTGAGGATCGGTAAAAACCTTCAAGTCCGCGCGGGACGCATCATCCGCATGGTGAAGCTCGAAGCCCGTGCCTGAGGTGCCGAATGAAACCTGGCCGATCTTGTTGTATCCAAGATCGACGGCTGCGGTCAGGAGATCGCGGAGCGAGCGGGTGGCGGCGGAGATGATATTGGGAACGGACATGGCAGGCTGAGATACTCCATACGATTTCTCGCATTAAAAAGGCGCATTTTCATGTAACAATGGTTCTTCTCGGGGATAAGAAACGCCGCTGGGACTGACGGCGTTTGATCACCTTCCGCAAGCGGGTTTCAAGCGCTGCGAAAGGTGTCATGTTTGCCAAGGTTAAAACGCGCAGCTGACGACAACCTGAACGGTGCAGGGGGCGATCAGTTGGTTTCCTACAACATTGGTCACAACTGGGAGGGCGACATTTCCGTAAACTCGGAAGGGGTGGTAGTTCAGTTCCAGACCGGGCGAGAGGAGCAGTTGCTGGAAGCCCGAATTTCCGGAATCCGCTGCCGGTCCGGAGTCGGAGGCCTGGTTGGTGAAGACCACCTGGCCGATCGGTCGGACCTTGAGTTTTCCGAATTCAAGCCCCGTGTAGTAGACGCCGGTGGAAGCGTCCACGAGCAGACCAGGGCGGTAGCCCGCCTGGACGACAACCGGGGCATCGAGTTGTCCGCTGACGAACCAGTTCCAGTCTCGATGTCCCAGAATGCTGCCATGGTGGTAGAATCCGGCGAGGATATCGAGGCTGCCCGTGCCGAGTTGCATGTTGCGGCCGACTCCGGGTTGGCGCCAGTCGCCGGTGGGAATCTGTAGGCCGACGTTGATGCCGGTCGACATATCCGGCGAGAAGCCTGTGTAGTAGGCGTTGAGGCGCATGTCGCCGAGTCCCCACCATTTGATGGCCTTGCGCTCACTTTTGGTCATCGAGTGCTCCATGGACATTGAGCCGTGGTCCATGGTCTCGTGGCTGCTGTGCGAGTGCTCGTGGATATGGACGCGATTTCCGAACGGCATGGTTGCGGAGAATCCCCACTGGTCGTTGAAGAAGTATTGGAAGCCGGGGATGATCCAGTTCGTCTGGTTCAGCTTGTGGTGGTTGTCAGCGGCTGGGGCCGCGCTGGTGCCGCTCCAGTTTCGGCTTTGCGAGATGAAGCTGTATTCGGTCCAGACAAGCCCGCCGGGGCTGTCGGGGGTATTAGCGGGCCCGCCGATGTCGAATCCACTGTCAAACGAACAGACGCAGGACCGTGAAGGTGTCGATGTTGCGATGAGAAGTGCGGAGCAAGCCGCGATGATGGTGAAGGGAGATTTTTTCATGGTGATGTTGATTTTTTAAAATGTGGAAATTTTGAGCGGGTGCGACGGTGTGTCGTTCCCGAATAGACTTCGCAACAGGACGCTAGAGTCCGTGTGTCGTCGAAAATGTGCGCGGCAGCGTGCGCTGAGTGTCGATCAGGCCTGTTGCGGAATCGGAACAGGCGCCGGCGGGGGGTAGAAAAGATCGTCGGGTCGGTGGGGTCTGTGGAGCGGGTGTGCGAACGGGCGGGCAAATGCCATGATCGGGATGATGATTCTCTGGTCGATGAACTCGCTTAGTTTCACTCTTGGAATCTGGGAGTCTTTATTTTCTTGGGGCGTGCTGCTGGCTTTCGTGATCTCTTTACAAAGTCTGCAGGGGTGTTTTCCTGAAAATGTTTTTTCAATGGCTGTTGAAAGCGAATCCATGCGCGCGAAGTCCTGAAACATGGTTGTCCATGCGATGCCCTGAAGAACAGCCAAGTGCCCACCAACCGATAAAAAAATGGCCGCACCGATCAATGCAGATGTAATAAAGCGGAATACGGGCGGTCTTGCGGAGATCATGAAAGCTGCCTTCATAAATCAACCCGATATTTAAGTCAAAGGTGAAGGCAACATTGAAACAAGAGCGCTTGGGCGAGCAGATATTTCACCGCTTAAAATCGTTGTCTGCTCCTGAGTAATGATTTTGATTTCGGGGGAGAGCTTATCTTTCCTGCCTCAAATAGAATCACTAAGGTAAATTCCAATGAAAAACTCGGCCACAGAAATGTATCGATCTTTGCGCGTTCTCTCTTGGCAGCACTTGTGGGAAGTTGAGGTACCTAAGTTCGACGAAGGGTCTGAGGCATATCGAAGCGAGCAGGTTGCGCTGGTGCGCGCCGTAGGGGTGGTTTTTTTGGAATCGGGGCACGCTTCGCAGCGGGGTGATGTGCTTGATTGGATGCGGAGATTATTGGGGGATGCAAACGAGAGAATCCGGCGTTATGCCATGGCTGCCTTGCCTAAGATTGGCTCTCGAGAAGAGGTTGAGCTCGAGCTGACAGGTTTTGTTCGTGAAGTATCTGGAGAACGCGAGCTCCGGCATGCCGGGCGTGCGCTTGCAAAGGTAGCGGGACGTGGAGCAATTGAGGCGATTGAGGAAATGCCTGCCGGTGTGGCTCAAAAGATCAAGGCTGGAGCAGCGAGAGAGGTTGGAGGGAGGATTTTATTGGATAAGTTGATCCCCGGTGCTGAGGGACTGAGAATTCATCTTCGTGGTCGCCGGGGGTTGGAAGGGTTTGTGCGTTCTGAATATGATGCAAACCACTGCTTGCGCGAAAGGATGCAGTTTGCCGGGCACTCAAGCGGGGTGGTGGCACTGGAGGCGCTAGACGCGTTGACGCTGGGTGATTTGTTCTCTATGCGGTGTTTCGGCACGCTGAATGTTGTTCTTGGCGAAGTCGACCGAGATTTGGCTGCCATCGCGCAAGTCATCGCATCGGAGCCTTCATTTCGTATACTTGAGGCATTGACTGATGGCGTGCCCCGATACCGGTTAGAGTTTGTGGGGGAAGGACACCGCCGAGGTGCGGTGGCTGAGATTGCGGAAAGAGTGCATGGGTTGAGGCCGGGGTTGTTAAACGATGCACGCTCAGCCATGTGGGCGGTGGATTTACATCCGATCGGACGACGGGTTTCAGTGGAACTACGTCCGCGCCTGTCCCCTGATCCAAGGTTTTCTTATAGGCTGGCGGATGTTCCAGCGGCCTCTCATCCGCCTCTTGCGGCCTCGATGGCGCGCTTGGCGGGGCGGGGCGAATCGGTCTGGGATCCATTTTGCGGGTCGGGTTTGGAGTTGGTGGAAAGGGCAAAGCTTGGAGGAGTAAGTCGTATTTACGGCTCTGACCTAAGTGGGGAAGCTCTACGAATCGCCGGCAGAAATATGGAGGCTGCGAGGGTGGACGGGGTGCACGTGTTGAGGCGATGTGATTTTCGCGACTTTCCACGCATTGCAGGGATTCATGCCGGCGATGTGGCTCAAATCATCACCAATCCACCGCTCGGGCGCCGTGTGCCGATTCCAGATCTCAAGGCGATGATTGCTGATTTGTTCGCAGTGGCGGCAGAGGTGCTGCGCCCCGGCGGCGTGCTTGTGCTTGCCAACCCTGTCGGAAGTGATTGGCGCCATGATTCGAGGTTGGAGCGGAACTTTTCGCAGCGCGTTGATTTTGGCGGCTTTGATTGCCGTATTGAGCGCTACCTGAAAAAAGGGATGGGACGAGTCCCGAAGGCTAGGAGTTTCCTCCAGGGATGATGCTCGCTTGTGTTGCAAGCCGCTTCGCAAGGCTTCCGCACACATGATCGCACATTTCAAAAATGCTGGAATCTGCGATGCGATAGAAGACCTTTAGTCCGGCTTTGCGGCGAGCAAGGATGCCGCTTTGCACCAAGGCGCCGAGATGGCGTGAAACATTCGCTTGAGACAGGCCGGTTGCCTCCACGAGGTGGCCCACACATTGTTCGCCCTGCTCCAAGGAAATGAGGAGGCGAAGGCGGTTTGGTTCGCCAAGCGCCCGAAATCGCTCGGCAATCATTTCAAGCGCAGCATTGCCCATGCTGGCGCGATTAAGAGAAGAGCTCATAGAAAAATAAAACTATATGATTTTATAATTATGCTTTTGATCTTGAGAATATTAAAGAACACCTTTTAGGGGCAATTCATTGATTGAAATCACAGTTTTGTAAGGGCAGGGATATTGTTATGAGGTGAAGATAAAATCTTATAATCATTCATACTATTTATAGTGCCGTAGGTTGCTGGACGCGAATAATTTTTGAAGTGTCATAACCCTGTCTTGCGGCAGCAGCGAGAGCCTGCTGATAATCTTCTTCGGCGAGTTGCGGGGTACGCGCCATGATCCAGATGAGGCTTCGATCGGGATAACCAATGGTGGTACGGCTGTAATCCGGAGTTAGGTCAGTAATGAGGAACGGTGCCTTGAACGGCCAGAGGAATTGAACAGCCCAGGTGGCGTTCGATGTGGTGTCAATAACAGTGGCGACAGCCTTCATCTCGCGGCGAGGCGAGGCGAGGGACTTCTTGTGGAAAACGTAGCGGATGTCGATTTTTCCATCTGGCCGAGGGGAATAGATATCCATCGTGCCAACGTTGTTCTTTTCTAAAAACCAAGGGATGGTGCCGATAACATACCAATCCCCCATAAAGCGCTCGAGATCGACATGAGGCACCGTAGCTAGCGGAGGATGGGTTGGACGGATGGCGCATGAGGCAATCAAAAGCGGGAGAATAGCAGCTAGGAGAGAGATAAAAAATCGCATGGAAGAATATTCGCCATTTATTAATGGTGCGCACTAGAAATTCAGGCCCCTTTTAATCTTCTACTCAGAAAAGTGTTTGTTTACACCCGATTAATCCTTTTTGGATTCAATCATTTTACCATGAAAAAACTCGCACTCCTCTTTTCCGGTCAAGGCGCCCAAACAGTGGGTATGGGCAAGGATCTGGCAGCGGAATTTCCCGTTGTATCACAGCTATTCAAACAGGCAGATACGGTTTTGGGATACCCCATGAGCCAGATCGCTTTCGACGGACCAGCTGAGGAATTGACCAAGACTTCAGTGTGCCAGCCGGCGCTCTACGTTCATGGGATGGCATGCCTAGCCGCATTGCGCCAGCGATGCCCTGAGGTGGAATTTAATGCGGTAGCGGGGCTTTCACTAGGGGAGTTCACCGCTCACGCCGCCGCTGGAACATTTGATTTTGAGACGGGCTTGTGTTTAGTCGATCGCAGGGCGCGTGCGATGCAGGCCGCTTGTGAGAGTACTCGGGGCGGAATGGCGGCGATCATCGGTGGCGAGGAGGATCGTGTGCGTGACCTTGCCGCAGCTGCAGATGTCGATGTCGCAAACATCAACGCGCCAGGCCAGATCGTCCTCTCCGGTGATGCCGCAAAAATTGTGATGGCGGTTGCAATGGCCAAGGAATACAGCGCGAGGAAAGCGGTTGAGTTGACCGTCGCTGGAGCATTTCACTCGCGCCTCATGGAGCCTGCTTACCAATCACTTTCACTCGCTCTTCAGGAAACTGAGATGAAGTCTCCAAGGGTTCCGGTTGTTTGCAACGTCGACGCGGTTTCGGTGTCGGATCCGGCTGAGATCCGCCGGACGCTGGCTGACCAGGTCACGGGTAGCGTTTGCTGGTCGCAGAGTGTAGAATTCCTTATTGACCACTTAAAGGTCACCCACTTCCTAGAGATTGGTCCCGGTGGAGTGATTGCAGGATTGGTGAATCGGATTCGCAAGGGCACCCCGGTGGCATCAATCTCAAATGTCGCCAGCCTTGATGAGGCCGTGGCATTTTTGAATTCCTAACATGGCAGGGGAGTCCCGCCATTCGCTGGAATGGTCTGGGAGCACAGCCGAGACCAAGAGCTCAGGGAATGTTGTTTTTTGATGCAGTGGCTGTATTGTCCAAGTTCAGGAAATTATGAAGATCAGACATGATTCGTACTGTTTCGTTGCGAATCGGGTCGGGGTTTGGAGAATTGTCTTTTTCCTCCTTGTCTTCGGAATTTTTTAGGTTGCCCTCAAGTTCCTCATCGAGGTCATAGCTCTTTGAGCGTTCACGTTCAAAATCAACCATCTTTAGATCTTTCCGGTTTGATTTCACATCATCCAAAGTGAGTTCCCACACTTTGGCGTTAATGAGGGGGCCTCGGGCGGCGCGCTCCTTGTCACGGGCTTCCTTGCGGGCCTTGTCCTCGGCGAGTTCCTTGCGGCGAATCTCTTCATTGGTACTGATGCTGTTTTCTTCAATCCGTTCGCGTAGGCGCTTCATGTCTTCGCTGACGTAGAGGAATTCGGGATCTGTGGCGATGCGCCCGGCCGAGCGCTTCCGGAGCTCCTCAAGGAATGAAAGGTCTTTAGGGTTTTTCTCAGTGAAGACAACCGGGGCGATTTCATCGTATTCGAGAGGATCTTTCAGGGAGTTTTCGCCGATTTCGGGATTGTCAGTGCGGGAGGGGAGGACGATGTCGGACTCGACGCCCTTGAGTTGGGTTGATCCGCCGCGAATACGATAGAATTTCTGAATGGTCAGCTTCAGTGCGCCGGCGTTCTGGCGTTTGATATTGAAGAACGGCAGTGAGAGAGATTTGTCCAAGTCGATAACCGTCTGCACGGTGCCTTTACCGAAACTGCGCTCATCACCGACGATGACGGCCCGGCCATAGTCTTGGAGAGCTGCCGCAAAGATTTCGCTGGCCGAGGCGCTCAGGCGGTTCATAACGACCACCATGGGGCCCGCGTAGGCAACTGAAGGGTCCCGGTCGCTGTTGACTGTGATTTTTCCGCTTGGGTCCTTCGATTGGACAACGGGGCCCTTGGGAATAAAGAGGCCGGTGAGGTTGATTGCCTCCTCAAGGGAACCGCCACCATCACGGCGGAGGTCGACCACAAGCCCTTCTATGCCCTCTTCTTTAAGCCGCGAGAGCAGGAGGGAGACATCCTCAGTGGTGCTTTTTGGTTCTCCATTTCCACTCATGTTAGCATAAAATGAAGGAAGTGTGATCCAGCCGAGGCGGGTGACCTTGCCGTCGGGTTCGGTGACATCGATGAGTTCAGCTTTGGCTTCCTGGTCTTTGAGTTGTACTTTGTCGCGGTTTATCTCCACGAGGGTGCGCTTCGATGGGTCGTCAGCATCGTTGGGAATGACTTGCAAACGGACGACAGTGCCCTCCTTGCCGCGGATTTTTTCAACGACCTTATCGAGACGCATGTCGACGATATCCTCGAATTCTTCATCTCCCTGCGCCACAGCCACGATGCGGTCACCGACCTTAAGCTGTCCATCCTTGTCAGCGGGGCCCCCTGGAACGATTTCTACGATCTTGGTGTAGCCATCCTCTGAGCGAAGAACAGCCCCGATGCCTACGAGCGAGAGTTTCATGGTGATCTGGAAGTTCTCCATTTCACTTGGGCTCAGGTATTCAGAATGGGGGTCGTAGGTGCGTGCCAAGGCACGAAGGAAGGTGTTCCCAATATCAGCAGAATCCATCTCGTTCACGTTTCGGAGGGCTTGATCGTAGCGCCGAGTGACGGTCTCTTCCGGGGTGCGGAGTTTAAATTCGGTAAGATGTTCTTGGAGGATTTCGGCCTCCACGCGGTCTTGCCAAAGTTTATCGGAGTCAGCTGAGGTGGCCGGCCACTTGGATTTTTGGCGGTTGAGTTCCACGGAGTTGTTCCCTTTGAAATCATAGGTCTGCTTCGCCAGTTCTTTATTCCTTGCGACGCGTTCCTCAACGCGTTGCTTGTAGCGGGCGAAGATCTCGTGGGCTGGGGCTAAGTCCCCCCTGAGGATGTGGTCATCGAGGGTGGTAGCGTATTTTTCTGTGAACTCAGCCACATCCTCTTCTGTGAAGTAGAGTTTGTTGTAATCCAGAAGCTCAAGGTAGTTCAGCAGCAGCTTGGAGGACATGGTGTCATCCAGTTTTGTCCGGCTGTAGTGGGCTTGTTGAAGCCAGTTTGCGACCGCTAGGGCGATCTGCGCCTGATCTGCGGGCATCGGGGCATTGGCCTGGACGAAGCCGGCCATGATCAGCGAGATGGAAATGGCGGCGGATATGGAGGATTTTAAAAGGTGCCTCATGAATGTAATGGATTATCTTGCAGAGCGGCCGACTAAAATCAAATTGTGACGGCTGATATTCGACAAAACTTTCATGAATGAGTTCAAATTTTTCACCGGTGGGCCTCTGGCGACCAATGCTATTTTTTTAAAAACGCCGCAGGGCAATCTTCTATTTGATGCCCCGCAGGGCGCAGATGCGGCGTTTGCCGAGGAGCGGGTCGATGTGCTTTTGCTGACGCACGGACACTTCGATCATGTAATGGATGCTGCAGCCATTCAGTGGAGGCATGGATGCAAGGTTGCGTGTCACGCCGACACTGTGCCAATGGTGGCTGATGGGGCTTTTTTTAAAAAACACGGCTTTGATATCGAGTTCGAGCCTGTCACTCCCGATCTTTTGCTTAATGAAGGCGAGACGCATGAGATTGCGGGTTTGAAATTCCATGTATTGCATGTTCCGGGGCATTGCCCAGGGAGTTTATGTTTTCTTTTGCTGGATTCTGGAGTCTTGATTGGTGGCGACGTTTTGTTTCATGAGGGGGTTGGGCGTTGGGATTTGCCGGGAGGTGATGGCCCGCTGCTCTTCGAGGGAATTCGCCGTAAACTTTATCCATTGGATCCCAACACACGTGTTCTGCCGGGACATGGTCCAGAGACAACGATTGGGCATGAGCGGGAACACAACCCCTTTGTTGCATTCGCACCATAAAACGATTCTCGACAAAGCAGGGGTGATTAATTAACAAATTAACCACTGTCTTCCCAGCCCATGCCACGCTTCACATATGTTACCCTAGATGCCCGCGGTCAGGAATCCACTGGAATCCTTGAGGCAGATTCACAAAATGAAGCGGTGGCCCAACTCAGGCAGGCTGGGTTTTTCCCAAAATCGATTGCGTTAGAGGGTAAAGGATCGAAGAAAAAATCCTCTGCTGGAGGAATGTCTTCCTTGGCGAAAAAAGACATTAAAATAAATATTAATATTCCGTTTTTAGAGCGGAAGACAATTAAGCCAAAGACGTTGATGATATTTACGCGTCAACTTGCCACATTGATCGATGCGGGATTGCCCTTGCTTCGGGGCTTGACAGTGTTGTCCAAGCAGGAACCCGATCCAGTTTTGAAAAAGGTGATCGTGAGTATTGCCGAGTCGGTACAAAGTGGCGGCACCTTTTCAGAGAGCCTCGCATCCCATCCGCGGATTTTCAACAAGCTTTATGTGAACATGGTTAAGGCGGGCGAATTAGGCGGTGTGCTGGAGATTGTTCTGTTGCGGTTGGCTGAGTTCCAAGAAAAGGCTCAGAAGATCAAAAACAAAGTTGTTTCGGCGATGTTTTATCCAGTGATTGTTCTGGTCATTGCGATCGTAATTATGGGCTTTCTGCTTGTTTTTATCGTTCCGAAGTTTGAGCAAATATTTGCTGATATGCTGGGAGGAAAACCACTTCCTGCGCTGACTCAATTTGTGATTGGCACCAGTAATCTGGTGAAAAACAACTTGATAGCCATCGTCGGAGCAATAGCGGCTCTGTTTTTTGGGCTTAAATTTCTCTCCAAAACTACCAAGGGAGCAGTCTTGATCGATAATATCCTCTTGAAGGCACCAGTCTTCGGCGATCTCACCCGAAAAAGCGCAATTTCGCGCTTTTCCCGTACCCTTGGAACTCTTGTCACTAGCGGTGTTCCTATTTTGCAAGCCTTGAACATCACCCGTGATACTGCTGGAAATGCGGTTGTCGCCGATGCCATCTCTAAAGTTCATGACGCTGTGCGCGAGGGCGAGTCGATTGTTCAGCCGCTCGAAGCCAGTGGCGTTTATCCACCCATGGTCATAAGCATGATCGATGTCGGTGAGGAGACAGGTCAACTCCCAGATATGTTGCTCAAAGTGGCGGAAGTTTATGACGATGAGGTCGATAATGCAGTGTCGGGCCTGACCTCTCTTCTTGAGCCAATCATGATTGTTTTTCTGGCCGTAATTGTCGGAACCATCGTCATCGCGTT
>ERZ889217.3-NODE-3-length-137797-cov-16.052627_pt1 | contig 137797 bp, 134 predicted proteins | sample MGYA00521098_ERZ889217 | MGnify/ENA primary metagenome ERZ889217 (study PRJEB32303, sample SAMEA104408613) | aquatic metagenome | biome: Brackish water; feature: Pelagic; material: water | place: Baltic Sea | collected 2014-06-10T22:04:00 | depth 2,362 m ... | reverse complement strand
CTTCGACGTCCGCCTGAGCGATCAACTGGAACTTGGCCTAGTGCGATAAAGGTGAGTTTTTTAAGTAAGCCTTTAGGTCCAGGTGATGTGAAATACTCACTTTTAGCTAAGAAAGTAACTTTTCGTGGAACAACTAAGGGCATGAAGATCGAATCGCTAAAAGATAAATGGTTGGAGGCGATGATTACTGGACCTTTTGCCGGAACATTGCGCAGACCCTTTACCTTGGGACGAAAAGCAGCCATCAAAAAAGGCGTCAGGAACGCACGCAAAGTTCCATATGGCAGGTTGTTGAACACGGGTCTAATTTAGTGGCTATTGCCAAATATGACACTATCTGAGGGTGAGTAATCCCCGTCCAGGCCCTGATGAGTTCGATGAAGAGGAACTTATTCGCAGTGAATTTGATTCCATCGTCTCTGGTCTGTCCCTGGATGAATCTGCACCAACAACCTATCTTGATGAATTAGATGCAATCCAAGATACGAATCGATTTATTCCACCTAATCCCCCACGACAATCACCACGTGCGATGTGGCGTGCAATAAAGCGCGCAGTCAATCGTTGGTTTCATCGTGGTTATCACGAAGATGATGGAGCAGCGCTGTGAGTAAATTTAAATGGGGAATCATTGGTACGGGTGGAATTGCACGTGCTTTTGCAACCGACATAGCATTGCTTAGCGATCATGTAATTGCTGGAGTTGGATCTAGAGATTTAGAAAAGTCGGAAAGCTTTGTTAAGAGTATTCCGGGTGCAAAAGCTTATGGAAGTTATGAAGAATTAATTAATGATCCACATATCGATGCAATTTATGTTGCAACCCCACATCCATCACATAAAGAAAATGTGATTGCCGCTCTCAATGCAAAAAAGCCCGTTCTTTGCGAGAAGCCTTTTGCAGTTAATGCCAGCGAGGCAAAAGAAATGGTTGCGGCCGCTAAGGCTAATGATGTTGCGTTAATGGAAGCAATGTGGGCAAGGTTTTTGCCACACTATGCCAAGATTCGAGAAATTGTGGCAAGTGGCGTTCTTGGCAACATCACAACTGTCCATGCAGATCACGGTCAACGTTTAGCTGATCAAAAGATTCCGCGGCTTGTGGAGCCTTCATTTGCAGGCGGGGCATTACTTGATCTTGGAATTTATCCAATTTCATTTGCCCACATGATTCTAGGAATTCCACAATCAATAACATCTACCGCCATCTTTACAGACAAAGGTGTTGATGCCCAAAGCTCAATGATTTTGAATTACGCCAACGGAGCACAGGCCGTCTTGAACACAACAATGATCGTGCAGACCCCATGCACCGCAGTAATTGCAGGTTTAAACGGCTATCTAGAAGTAAATAGAACTTTTTATAACCCAACCTCAATGCGTCTAACGTTCTTTGATGGAACCGTTACTGAGTATCCATCTGATTACAAAGGTCATGGATTGCGTGAACAAGCAGTTGAATTTGCCCGTGTAGTCAAAAGCGGTGTTAAAGAATCACCGATTCTAAGATGGGAAGACACCATCGCCATTATGGAGATTATGGATACCGTGCGCTCTCAAATCGGGTTGAAATACCCATTTGAAAATTAACTTCTAGCTAAGTCAGCAACTCCAACAAGGCCAGCTTCATTGCCTAACTGCGCTGCAATAATCTGTGGATATGGGTGTTTGCCTGCAAAAGGCATGTTGCGCTCCAGTGATTCACGCGTTGGCTTTAAAAGAATCTCACCCGCATCAATTACTCCCCCGCCAATTACAACACAGGCAGGATCTAGAAGAACGGCAAGTGAGGCAATTCCAGCGCCTAACCACTGACCGGTTGTATTAAAAGCTGCCAATGCAACGGGATCGCCATCTCGTGCCGCCTCGGTAATAGCTTGACCCGTAAGACCTGCAACGGTGCCATCTCCGCGTGAGAGTAAATTGCGCGCAACTTCAGGGCTAGCGTTTATTGCTTCGCGCGCATGACGCAGTAATGCATTTCCGGATGCATATTGCTCAAAGCAACCTCTGGCACCACAGCCACAGATATGTCCCTCAGGAACAACGCGCATATGGCCATACTCAGCAGCAATTCCATAGGCGCCGCGATAGAGCGCACCGTTAACAACAATGCCGCCACCAATTCCAGTACCAACTGTAAGCATCATCATATGATCTTGATTTTTGCCTGCACCAAACTTTGCTTCACCCCATGCCGCAGCATTTGCATCATTTTCAATAACAACAGGGAGCCCAATGAGTTGGGTGAGCTGATGATCTAAATCAACGCCATTCCAATCAGCAATGTTGGGAGTTGCAAGCATTGTTTTTCGATCTGAAGAAACAAAGCCGGCAGCTGAAACTCCAACGGAGGCCACTGAGTGTTGTTGTAATAATTCTTTGGCAACATCGGCAATAGTTTGTGTTAGCGCACTTCCACCTTGGCGTGGTGTGTCTTTTCTGGCAGTAGTAAGAACCTTCCCAGATTCATCAACAACGCCGCCAAGCACTTTTGTTCCACCAACATCGATACCGATTGTTAAGGACATGAGAGTGAAATTAAGCTTCTAGAGCAACTTTGAGTTGAGAAAGTGCTTGATCAATAGTTGTCTTCTCAGCCTTCTGGCGCATCATTGCTGGAATTGGCATTGAAAGAGAAACACCTAACTCATAGGTAACTTGAGTCGTATCTTCATCGATTGCCTTAATGGAGTAAGAACCATCCATGCCTGTCAGAAGATCTGCATCATCGAGTGAGAATGAAAGTTGCGCCGGAGCTTGGCTCCAGTCGTAATCTAAAATCACTCGATCTTTCATCATGCCTGCATCAATAGTCATCTTGACCTTGGTGGCTCGGCCTTGCTCATCCTTTTCAACGACCTCACTGGCCTTAATCGCGCTAGACCAGGTTGGGTACTGGTCAAGGGCAAAGAGGGCTCCTTGGACGTCGGCTATAGGGGCATCGATCGTGATTGTTGAACTGCTCAAATCGCTCATGGGACAAGGTTACCCTCTTCCGTAATTCATATTTCTCACGCTAGCGTTAGCCCCATGAATGAAGTCACAACTCCCGCCCTTGTCCCTTCAGCTACTGCTGGCAATCTGACGAACCTGATTGCAGAACGCGCTTGGTTTGAGCCTGAGCGCATCACAATGTCTCGCCCACTAGGCGAAGGATGGCAGAGCGTTACTGCCAGAGAAGTTGATGAGGAAGTCCGAGCAACTGCCAAGGGATTAATCGCTGCTGGTATTGGAGTTGGTGATCGTGTGGCAATCATGGCCCGCACGCGTTACGAATGGACGATTCTTGATTTTGCAATTTGGTATGCAGGAGCTGTCGTAGTTCCAATCTATGACACATCATCTGCAGAGCAGATTGATTGGATTCTCAATGACTCTTCAACTGTGGGCATCATTGTTGAAACTCCAGCCTTGCGTGAATTAGTTCAAACAGTTCAACCTTCACACACTAAGCACGTCTGGACAATGACTGAGGATGTTCTTGCAGTCCTTCGCAATGCCGGTGCTCAGGTTTCAGATGATGAAATTGAACGCCGCCGCGCAGCACTTGGCCCAGATACTCTGGCAACACTAATTTACACATCAGGAACAACAGGAAAACCTAAGGGTGTTTCACTCACTCATGGAAACTTCTTAGCTGAGTGCGGAAATGTTGTGCAAGGTGCAAGTGATCTATTCCTTAAGCCAGGCGGATCAACTTTGTTGTTCTTACCTGTTGCTCACGTCTTTGGTCGCATGGTTCAAATTGGTGCAATTAATGCAGGCTTACACTTAGCTCATTGCAGTGATCCAGTCGGGCGACTTCCATTTGATTTAGCATCATTTAAGCCAACATTTGTTTTGGCTGTTCCTCGTATTTTCGAAAAGATTTATAACGGCGCAGAAGCTCGGGCAGAAGCTGCGGGTAAGGGAAAGATATTTAGAAAAGCAGCAGAAGTTGCAATTGCTTATTCAGAGGCGATGGATAAAAAGGGAATCTCTCCACTTCTCACACTCAAGCACGGCCTCTTTGACAAGTTGGTCTATTCAAAGATCCGTGCAGGTATGGGTGGCCGTGTTGAAGCTGCCATCTCTGGTGGTGCACCACTTGGTGTGCGCTTAGGCCATTTCTATCGAGGCGCTGGTGTAACAATTTTAGAAGGCTATGGTTTAACTGAAACAACTGCTGGTGCAACCTTGAACTTAACTGGTGCCCATCGCGTTGGTTCAGTTGGTCGTCCAATCCCAGGAACTTCAATCAAGATTGCCGAAGATGGCGAAGTTCTGATCCGTGGAGGAATTGTTATGCGCGGATACTGGCAGAACGATGCTGCTAACGCTGAGGTTTTTGATTCTGAGGGCTGGTTTAAATCTGGCGATTTAGGAAAGCTCGATGATGAAGGCTTCCTCTATATCGTCGGCCGCAAAAAAGAACTCATTGTTACTGCAGGTGGAAAGAACGTTGCTCCAGCCGTACTAGAAGATCGCTTGCGTGCACATCCACTAGTAAGCCAGTGCATGGTCGTTGGCGATAACCAACCATTCATTGCAGCACTTGTGACTATTGATCAAGATGCGCTCAAGGGTTGGGTCACAAACCATAAGAAGGAGGGCGCTTCATTGGCTGATCTTGCCAATGACCCTGATCTGATTGCTGTCATTCAAACTGCAGTCGATGATGCGAATAAGGCAGTGAGTAAAGCGGAATCAATCCGTAAGTTCACTATTCTGACAACTGATTTCACAATCGCTGGTGGACATTTGACCCCAAAGCTTTCACTTAAGCGACATGTCGTTGCGAAGGAATTCGCAAAGGAGATTGACCAGCTCTTCACAAAGTAATTATGTGAGCCTTACGCAGCGGGTAAAACTCGCACAAGAGCTCCACGATGGCATAGCCCAAGATCTCGTGGGGTTGGGCTATGGACTAGATGCTTTATTGTTTCAAGAAGACGATGAAATTAAACGTTCTGCGCTGCGTTCTGTACGTTTTGATATCAATACTTTGATAGAGAAAGTGCGTAGTGAGATCTTGGAACTTCGCAGGCAGCAAGATGAGCACGAATTACTCGAATCTCAACCTGAGTTGGCATTTGAACTCACTAGGGTTTTCAATGAAATTATTAGCAATGTAACGGAGCATTCACGGGCAACTCGTCTTGAGATTTCCTTTAGTGACAATGGAATTGGTGGGGCTCGGGCAAAGAATGATCACTATGGCTTGCAAGGAATCTCTGAGCGCATTGCTGCACTGGGTGGACACATAGAAGTCCAATCAGATTTCACTGGAACTAACGTTGCAATTTCACTGGATTTGCTCACACCATGAGCAGATTACTTATTGTCGATGATCACGCTCTTGTGCGTGAAGGATTAAAGCGGGCTCTCACACATGAGGACTTCAGCCAGATTTCAGAAGCTTCCTCTATTGCCCAGGCTCGTGCCGGGATTGCTGCGTCACAACCAAATGTTGTGACCGTCGATATCAACCTGCCAGATGGCAGCGGCTTTGAACTAGTCAGTTGGATTAGAAGCGTTTCACGAGAAATAGGAATTGTGGTCTTAACTCTTAACGATCAAGATAATTACATTCGTGCTGCCATGAAAGCTGGCGCAAGTGCATTTGTTTCAAAATCTGAACCAATTCCTGTGCTGGTTGCCGCGATTAAACATAGTCTCATCGCTCCCTTGAACTTTAGCGCCCAGGGTTTAGAGAAAGTCTTTAGTCATAGCCACAACACGTTAACCGCTCGTGAATTTGATCTCCTTGCGCAATTGGAGAAGGGTCAAACTACTGCACAAATATCTAAGAGCTTGTTTATAAGTCCTGCCACGGTTAAGACTCATTTAGCATCAATCTATAGAAAGTTAGAAGTTACTAATCGAACTGCAGCAATTCATGCCATGCATGAGCAAGGCTTATCAGGCAAGTAACTCGGAAAACTTGCTAGCCCAAATCTGCCAGCACCATTCTTTCTCAACCCACTTTCGTCCTGCACTACCCATAGAACTGCGCAGCTCCTCATCTAATAAGAGTTTGATAGCTCTGTTGGCTATTTGTTCTGTGTTAGTTCCATCGACTACAAATCCCGTTACTCCTTCTATAACTGCATCGGGCGCCCCACCAGATGCACCTGCAATAACCGGTAATCCGCAAGCGCTTGCCTCAAGATAAACAATTCCTAAACCTTCGACTTCTAAACCAGCAAAACGGGATCTAGATGGCATTGCAAAGATATCTCCCACGCAGATGTAGCCGGGCAGATCCTTGTATTGAATGCGTCCGATAAAACTAACGCTATTTTGCAATGAATGTTTTTTAACGAGTTTTTCTAAGTGTTCTCTATAGGGACCTTGACCCACAAGTAAAAGGTGGGTATCTGAGACTTGCTTAAGGATCTGCGGCATAGCTTTGATAAGGAAATCCTGACCCTTGCGATGCACAAGGCGTCCTACGCTGACAATTACTTTCTTATCCGTTAACCCTAAAGATTGACGCAACGCAGTTGCATCCACTGCCCTGAAATGTTCAACGTCAATTCCTGGAGCGATTTTTTGCATAGCATCTGCACCCTTAGATGTTAGTGCCTTTGAGATTGCTGATTGAGTAAATTCACCAAGGTAAGTCAAGCAATCAGTGGTCGATCCGATACGTCGCAAAATTAAGTTAAAGGGGAAAACCTTTGCCCACCAGACTTCGTGGCCATGCGTCAAAGCAACTATGCGTTGTGCACCAGCTTTTCGCAGTGTTAATGACATCCAAGCTAAAGGGGCAGCAGCGCCGAAAGCGATGGTTTTGATCTCGCGCGCTCTAACAATTTTAGCCACGGCTCGATTAACACGAGGTGTTGGAAGCAGTATTTTTGCTTTGTCTCTTATTACTACAACACCGAAATTACGCAGCCAATCAGCATCATATGCTTGTGTGTTTTCTTGAGCCGATGTGTAAACAATGATGCTGGATTTTGGCAACCGTTCAATTAAACCAATGATGAAGGTTTCTATACCTCCGGCCCGCGGACCAAAATCATTGGTTACAAATAACGTTTTATCAGAAACGGCGGGCTCCAACTAAAGGCTTGCTTCCAAGAGATCCGCTCGGCGTGATTTTCACACGTGAACCTGAACGAGGTGCATGGACCATCTTTCCACCACCTATATACATTCCAACGTGTGAAACTGGACGACCATAAAACAGTAGGTCACCTGGTTTGAGAGCTTTTACAGATACTTGCTTTCCCAACCGTGATTGCGCAGCCGATGAATGTGGGAGTGAAACACCAGCGGCTTGATAAGCGCGCATTGTTAAACCTGAACAATCCCATGTCACAAGACCAGCTGCTCCAAATACATAACGATCACCTATTTGCTTGAGGGCATATTTGATTGCAACTCCCGCCCGTCCAGAAATTCCAGAGAGCGCACGAGCTGCAGCTTGAGATGTGGCCTGATCGGCATCCTCTTCTTGTTCAGCCAACTTTGCTAAGCGCTCACGCTCTGCTTTTGTTAACTTTGAAAGTAGAGCTTCTGCTTGGGCCAGCTTTTCTTGAGCCATAGCCGATTGGGCTTTAAATTTCTTTTCAGCTGCAATTACTAAGGCCAGCTTGTCGTTGACGGTCAATGTTGTTGCACTCAAACGCTGCTGAGCCGCCTCATACTTTCGAAGTTGGGCCGATTTGCGTCGGCTAATTGCATCGAGTGCTCCAGCAGAGGATAAATAAAGAGTGGGATTTGAAGAAAAAAGAAGTTCAAGTGATTGACCTAAACCACCAGCCTTGTATTGCTCGATTGCTATGGTGCCCAATGATTTTTGGAGTGCTGAAAGAGTTTCTCCCTGGACGGCAGCTTTTGCTTTAATGCCATTGAGTGTACGAGTCAGTGCAATTAACTTTACCTTCGCCTCTTGGGCACCTTCAGCGGCCGTTGTAGCTTCTTCTTCAAGTAATCGCACCTTTGCCTGAATCTCAGCTAAGGATGGTGCGCCATGGGCAGGTGCTGCTAACCCAACCGTCAGGGCTAGAGCCACGACGGCGTGAGGAAGAATGCGCCAATACATGGTTTAAGGCTAACGAGGTTTAATGCGACATCTCAACTCACAAGCGTGATTTACGCCTGAGAATTCTCACCGAATCTGCGATAGTAGGACAAATGAGCACAGTTGCATCGCTGGTGGTCGGGCGAGATGGTTCTACTTCAAAAGATAATAGCTCTAACGGAGTTTCCTCAGATGCTGATCGAAAGGCCTTTCTGGTTAGGCGTCGTAAAGTCGATTGCATTTTAATTGGCGGCAATACCGCTCGACACGAGCCTTATAAACAAAGTCCAGTTCCATTAGTAATTCTTTCACGATCAACTATTAATCCTGTTGTTGGAAATGATTTATCACATCTATGGAATATGTCTGCAGCAGAGGCGCTGGCAAAGGCAAAATCACAATTTGGAGAAAGAGTTCTGGTTGAAGCTGGTACATCTATTATTTTTGAGCTCATCGATCAAGGTTTAATAGATCAGCTAGAACTCAGCGTTACACCTGTGACCGGCGGGGATCACCCTATTGATTGGCAAGGGCTGCTCAATAGATTTGTCCAACACACTCACACTCATGTTGACGGCACTGATTTCTACGTCGCTCGCAACTAGAAGGAAGAAATCAGAGCAACACCTGCAACAGCTAAAGCGATCCCTACGTATTGAACCTTCTGCAAACGCTCGTGCAAGAACTTAAATGCCAGTAGCGCGGTTGCAATTGGAAAGAGTGAACCTAAGACCATTGCAATTGAAACTAAGCCCTTAGTGCAAGCCACACCGAGCAAGACGTTGGCCAAGAAATCTGCGATACCGATAAAAATAAGTGAGGGATATTCCTTTTTAGAAAACCCACCCATCGTGTGGAATTTCAGGGCTAGAGCAACAGTGACAAAGAAAGTTGCCCCACGCATTGAAACCATGGTCATGAGCGCACTTGATTGCGAACCAATCGAGATTGACGTTAATGCTATGCCAAATCCAATCGCTGCACCAAATGCAAGAAGTAAAGGTTTCAAAGGAAGGCCCTGAGAAAGCTCTGGCCCACTGGCACAAAAAACTCCTACCAAAGCCAGAACAACTCCAATTGAAGTAATTGTTGAGAGTTTGTCGCCATTTACCAAGGCATAAGTCAAAGGGATAACTGCTCCCATTGAACTTATAGGTGAGACAACACCCATGCGTCCAGTTGATAAACCTGCATAAAGACAGAACAAACCGAAGTAACCGAATAAACCTGCAACAATTCCAGGAAATAAATATCCGTTAGATCCCAGTGCCTGTGCATCCCAAGCGCCAGTAATAATGATTAATGCAAGGCCAAAAACTAAACCGAGAACTTGTGAAAAACCAAGCACGGCCAAAGGTGCATGCTTTTTGCTTAAACGGCCACCTTCAAAATCAGAAGTCCCCCATAAGATGCTCGAGAAAAGTGCAAGGAGTGAGGCCATATGAGCAAGAATACCGCCCTGCCTCCCATGAAAAGGACTTCCTGCTGTTTATTCTTAAGCAGTGGATGCCAAAGGATTTGAAGATTTAGTTAACTCCTTACGCGCTTTTACACCGCGCGCTGAAATCATTTTAGAAGAAGTTCCGGCCCCACAAAAACTAGCAACATATGCATTTGCTTTTTCAGCCGATGTCAGTAATGGGCTACTAGGCAATGATGAAGATGAAATTGCTTCAGGACGCTTTGTCTTATTACATGAACCTGGCGGACAAGACACATGGGAAGGCGAATTTCGCTGCGTCACTTTCGTCCGCGCAGATGTTGATCCTGTCATGCAGCAGGATCCGCTTCTGCCAGAGGTTGGCTGGAGTTGGTTTCTTGAAGCCCTAGAAAGGGAAGAGTGTGCACTTGCTGCACCTAGTGGAACTGTTACACGAGTTTCCAGTGCCTCTTTCGGAAAACTTTCTCCACGAAATGATGAATCAGAAATTGAGATTCGTGCTTCATGGACGCCTGCAATTGCCGATCCTATTGAAATAGTGAAACACATTGCTGGGTGGTGTCGCTTAATTACGGATGTGGCAGGACTTGAACCAATTCCTGATGGGGTATCAACTATTGCATCTGCCAGACATCGTTAAGCACATTTATGTCTGAAGAAATAACTGCAATACCTCTGCTCACACCCGCCGGTGGTACGCCACCAGTAATCGATAGCGAACCGGGATTTAAAACTGCATTGGCGCAGCTCGCAAAAGGCACTGGCCCTTTTGCTGTTGATGCCGAACGCGCTTCAGGTTTTCGATACAGCGCACGTGCTTACTTAATTCAAATTAAGCGCACCAACGGTGGATTACATCTGATTGACCCCATCGCCTTTGGGCCTGGCCATCCACTCATGTTAGAACTCAATGATTTACTCAATACCGATGAAGTTATTTTGCATGCCAGCACACAAGATCTGCCCTGCCTTCGAGAGTTAGGAATCAACCCAGCGCGCCTATTTGATACTGAATTAGGGGGGCGAATTGCAGGCCTGGCCCGTGTTGGACTTGGCCCGCTTTTGGAATCTCTGATGGGTGTTTCTCTTGCTAAAGAACACAGTGCTGCAGACTGGTCTGTGCGGCCGCTGCCTCAAGAGTGGCTGACTTATGCAGCTTTAGATGTTGAACTACTGGTGGAGCTGCGCGATAAAGTCGAAGGGCTTTTAGTTAATGCGAAAAAATATTCCTGGGCCCAGGAAGAGTTTGCTTCAATTCTCTTAGCCCCTCCTCCACCACCTCGAGTAGATCCTTGGCGCAGAACTTCTGGAATGCATAAAATTAAGCGCCGAGATCAATTAGCAATTATTCGCGAACTCTGGATTACTCGCGATGAGATAGCAAAGTCACAAGATATCGCCGGAGGCAAACTACTTAACGACTCAGCAATAGTTGAGATTGCACTTAACCCAGTTGCAACCAAAAAAGAGTTTGAAAAAGTATTGCGCCCACTTGGACTTCGAGCACGTTGGTTAGAAAATCTGAAAGCTTGGCTAGATGCAGTGGCACGCGCTGTTGCACTCGAAGAAAAAGACTGGCCAGCACTTCGCACTAACGCCGACATATTGCCGCCAATTAAATTGTGGAGAGATAAGTTTCCAGATAAGTACGCACCGCTTTCTCATGCACGTGCTCGCATAGAAGTTATTGCCCAAGAAAACAACATTCCTGTCGAAAACCTCATCACTCCCGAACTTGTTCGTCGCATTTGTTGGGCTTCCCCAGCGCCATCGACATCCGAATCCTCTCCAGAGATCGTCAGAGAGCATTTACTCTCACTTGGAGCCAGAAAATGGCAGGTGGAGCTAGTAGGCGCGGCCATCACGGCGGCCTTGCTGGAGAAAGAGGCTGTGCCTACGCCTGAACCTGTGCCAGAAACCACACCCGAGGAAGCCTGAATTACGCAACATAAGAGTTGCGTAATTACCTCCAACCCTCTAGATTTCCACCCATGTTGAGTACTTTTATCATTGCGTTGCGCGAGGGCCTCGAAGCCTCCCTGATTGTCGGAATTCTGGTCGCCTATATTCTCAAAAGCGATCGCAGGCACTTACTACTTCCACTATGGAGTGGTGTTGCCGCTGCTGTAGTTGGAAGTATTGGAATTGGCTTCATTCTCTCTAGAACTTCTGAGGAACTCACTGAGCGCGCTGAGGAAATCTTTGTTGGAACAACTTCCTTTCTAGCTGTGGCACTTGTTACCTGGATGGTTTTTTGGATGAAGCGAACTGCTCGCACTTTGAAGGCAGATCTTCATGGAAAAGTTGATTCAGCTTTGCGTACAGGGCCGCTAGCCCTTGCTGGAGCAGCGTTTTTCGCTGTTATTCGCGAAGGCCTAGAAACCGCGCTCTTTGTTTATTCAAACTTTAATACAGTTGCAAATACAGGCAGCTCAGCATTGGGATTAATTCTTGGCTTTGCAGTTGCAATTTCGCTTGGCTATTTAATTTTCAAATCTGCCATCAGACTCGACTTGAGCAAGTTCTTCCGCTTCACTGGAGTTGCTCTAGTAATTATTGCAGCAGGAGTTCTCTCATATGGAGTCCATGAATTCCAAGAGCTGGGTTGGCTTCCTGGTGGGGAGTCTTACGCCTGGGATGTTTCAAGCCTGATTCCTAAGGACTCATTGCTTGGAGCAACACTCGGTGGCCTTGTGGGCTTTGATAACACAACATCCTGGCTACAACTAGGCATCTGGGCGCTCTACCTCACCACAGTCCTACGGGCCTATCTCTCAAAGCCTCGCACGCCTGCGCTCACACCAGCCTAAGCGGCTGTTATAAATCCTTACTGGCGGGTAACATAACCGCTATATCCGCCCCTAGTAAAGGATCACCATGTCTCGCACAGTTGTCTTAGTCGATGCCGTTCGCACACCCTTCGGAAAAGCGGGAGGGATGTATGCCGGTACGCGCGCTGATGATTTGATGGTGCGCGCAATTCGCGGGCTCTTAGATAGAAATCCAAAAGTTGAACATAGTGCAATCGATGATGTTGCTATCGCTGCTGCAACACAAACGGGTGATCAAGGAATGAACATTGGTCGCAGTGCCACACTTTTAGCAGGCCTACCAAATACCGTACCGGGCTATTCAATTGATCGCTGGTGCGCTGGTGCGCTCACTGCAGTGACAACAATTGCTGGCGCAATTTCTTTTGGCTCAAATGATATTGCAATCGCAGGTGGCGTTGAACATATGGGAAATCATCCGATGGGCGAACTCATGGATCCTAACCCCCGCTATCTAGCTGAAAAGATTGTGGAACAAGATGCACTTGCAATGGGTGCCACAGCTGAGCGACTCCATGATCGCTTCCCTTCTATTACAAAAGAGCGCGCAGATAAATACGCACTTAACTCACAAATCAAAACCGCAAAAGCATATGAAGCTGGATTAATTCAACGAGATCTCATTCCAATGGCAGCGCGAAACGCTGAGTTGGGTTGGACAATTGCAACTGTTGATGAGGCACCTCGTCCAACAACAACCATGGATGGTCTAGCTGGATTAAAAACTCCATTTAGACCAGCAGGTCGAGTCACTGCAGGAAACTCATCTGGCCTTAATGATGGCGCAACTGCGGCTCTTCTTGCTAGTGAAGATAAAGCGAAAGAACTAGGCCTGACTATTAAGGCCCGCTTAGTTTCTTATGCATTTGCAGGAGTGGAGCCTGAAGTAATGGGCTTTGGTCCAGTTCCTTCAACTATTAAAGCACTCAAGCAAGCAGGACTGAGCATTGAAGACATTGGACTCTTTGAAATCAATGAGGCTTTTGCCGTGCAGGTATTAGCTTTTCTTGAGCACTTTGGAATTGCAGATGACGATGCTCGCATTAATCCATTTGGCGGAGCAATTGCTGTTGGACACCCACTTGCTTCATCTGGTGTTCGCCTCATGCTCAACTTGGCACGATCTTTTGAAGACCACCCAGAGGTGCGCTATGGCTTAACAACTATGTGTATCGGTCTTGGAATGGGCGGATCTGTTATTTGGGAAAACCCACACTTTAATGGTCAGGTGAAATAAATGAGCGTAGATATCAAACTTCCAGAAGGTGCACCTGAAGAGGTTGTCACACAAGCGTTAGTAAGAGAAGTTAATTTGAGCGCCTTTGGTGCTAAAGGTGTCTTGGCGCTGATTACTCTCGATAACACTCTTGATCACAACCGCCCTAACACATTTGGGCCACAATCACTTCTTGCATTAGATGCAGCGATAACTGCAGCCATTGCTAGTAAGCCAGCGGCAATTGCAATAACAGGAAAGCCTTTCATCTTTGCAGCAGGTGCTGATTTATCTGCTCTTTCCTTTATTACAAATCGCGAGCAATCACTGGGCATAGGAAAATTGGGACACGATGTCTTTCGCCGCTTAGGTGAATCAAGCATTCCAACTTTTGCCTTCATCAACGGTCTAGCACTCGGCGGTGGCCTTGAAGTTGGTTTGCATTGCCATTACCGCACCCTTGCCTCTACAGCCTTTACTGGTTTGCCTGAAGTATTCCTTGGATTAGTTCCGGGCTGGGGCGGTGCAACTATTTTGCCTAAGTTGATTGGCCCAGAGCGCGCCGTGCAAGTAATTATGTTGAACGCACTTAACAACAACACCATGATGAAAGCCAAAGATGCTCTCAAGCTTGGCGTTGTGGATGCTGTCTATGAGCCTTCTGATTTCCTAGAGCGCTCAATTGCATTTGCAGCTAGCGTTCTAAATGGTGCAACTAAAATCGAGCGCAAGGACTACAGCCAAGACCCTGCATGGGAAAGCGCACTTGCAACTGGAAAAGCTGCGGCTCTTAAGAAATATGGCGGTGCTGAAATAGCATCTCCAATGAAAGCACTTGAACTTATTGCTGCAGCTAAGAGCAACACTTTAGCTCAAGGCTTTGATGCTGAAGATTTAGCCCTTGCTGATTTAACTATGAGTGATCCCCTACGCGCATCCCTCTATGCATTTAACGTCATTCAAAAAAAGCGCAAAAAAGTAGAGGGTGCTCCCAAGCCAGCTCTAGCTCGCAAGGTGGGCAAAGTAGGTGTTGTTGGCGCAGGACTGATGGCATCGCAGTTAGCGCTTTTGCTACTTCGTAACCTGAAGTGCCCAATTGTTATGACAGATATCGATCAGGAGCGTGCTGATAAGGGTGTTGCTTGGGTTAAGAATGAATTATCAAAGCTAGTTGAGAAAAAGCGCATGAACCCAGAATCTGCAGCTCGCTTAGCTCTACTTATTACAGGCTCATCTGATCAAAGTACTTTTGCAGGTTGTGATTTCATCATTGAAGCGATTTTTGAGGAGTTATCACTCAAGCAAGAGCTCTTTAAGAATCTAGAGACGATTGTTTCACCAGAGTGCGTGCTAGCCACAAATACTTCATCTCTATCAGTTGAACGTATGAGCGAAGGTCTTAAAAATCCAGAGCGAGTTGTTGGCTTCCACTTCTTTAATCCAGTTGCGATCATGCCATTACTAGAGGTTGCGCGAACAAGTAAGACTGATGATGCAACCACTGCAACATCTATCTCTGTGGGCAAGGAACTCAAGAAAACAATGATCATCTGCAAGGATGCCCCTGGTTTTGTTGTTAACCGTTTACTCACCCGCTTCATGGGAGAAATCACCGATGCAGTTGATGAAGGAACCTCACCAGAGGTAGCCGATAATGCAATGCGCTCAATTGGTTTTCCTATGTCACCATTCCAACTTCTAGATCTAGTTGGTCCTGGAGTAGCCCTACACGTCTCAGAGACTTTGCATGCAAATCTTGGTGAGCGCTATCGCATTTCACCAACAATGGCGGCAATGGTCAAGCAAGGTGTTCGAAACTTCTATGTTAAAAATGAAGATGGAAGCGTTGGTGCAAACCCTGCAGCCACGGCACTGATTCACAAAGGTGATTCACCATCAACTGCTGAGCGTGTGCGCAGCCGTGCATTGACCGCGTTAGCTGTTGAAGCACGAATGATGCTTGATGAAGGTGTTGTTTCAACCCCAGCGGAAATTGATCTCTGCATGTTGATGGGCGCAGGATGGCCGATGCATCTGGGTGGAATCTTGCCGTACCTAGACCGAGAAGGAATTAGCGAGGCTGCTTGCGGTCAGCGTTTTCATCCGAAGGGAATTGCATCTCTTCCTTAACCTGTACTTAAGTTAGGCGTCTAAGAGCGAGCGAAGAACGTACTGCATGATTCCACCGTGGCGGTAGTAATCGGCTTCTCCCGGGGTATCTATGCGCACAGTTGCAGCAAAACTCTTATTTCCAGCAGTAACTGTGAGCTCTTTTGGAACTCCCCCAGTATTGAGAGCTGTGATGCCGCTAATTGAAAATACTTCCTCGCCAGTGAGGCCGAGTGACTGAGCGCTTTCACCATTTTTGAATTGAAGAGGTAACACTCCCATTCCAATCAAGTTCGAGCGGTGAATACGTTCAAAACTTTCAGCAATTACTGCGCGAACACCAAGCAACGCAGTTCCCTTTGCAGCCCAGTCACGTGATGAACCTGAGCCATACTCTTTACCGGCCAGAATAACCAACGGTGTTCCTGCGCTTTGATAAGCAACTGATGCTTCATAAATAGTTGATTGCGTGCCATCTGTTGCAAAGTTACGAGTAAATCCACCCTCAACGCCCTCTAGCAATAAATTCTTTAGGCGAATATTGGCAAAAGTGCCACGAATCATTACTTCGTGATTTCCTCGACGAGAGCCATAAGAGTTGAAATCTTTACGATCAATTCCATGCTCTGCCAAGTATTTACCTGCAGGTGAATCTGCCTTGATATTTCCCGCAGGTGATATGTGATCAGTTGTTACTGAATCACCAAGCACAGCTAGAACTCGTGCACCAGAGATATCCACAACAGGAGTTGGCTCTTTTGGCATTCCATCAAAGTAGGGAGGTTTTCTGACATAGGTTGATTTCGCATCCCATTCAAAAACTTTACCTACTGGAGTTGCCAATGACTTCCAGCGATGATCTCCGTCAAAAACAGAGGCATAGTCTTTTGTGAACATCGCTGAAGAAATAGAAGAATCAATAACTGATTGGATTTCAGCAGGTGTTGGCCAAATATCAGCCAAGTAGACATCTTTGCCATTTTGATCTTTTCCAAGGGAATCCTTTTCAAAGTCATGATCCATAGTTCCTGCAATTGCATAGGCAACAACTAATGGAGGTGAAGCTAAGTAGTTCATCTTCACATCAGGACTAATACGACCCTCAAAGTTACGGTTGCCAGAAAGGACTGCAGTGACAGCTAAATCTGAATCATTAACGGCCTTGCTAATTTCAATTGGAAGCGGGCCTGAGTTACCAATGCATGTGACGCATCCATAACCAACTAAGTGGAAACCCAAAGCTTGCATGTATTGAGTTAAATCTGCACGATCATAGTAATCAGTTACTACTTTGGATCCTGGAGCAAGAGTTGTCTTCACCCAAGGCTTCGATTTTAAGCCCTTTTCAACGGCCTTCTTAGCTAGAAGAGCTGCGCCAATCATCACTGAAGGATTAGAAGTGTTTGTGCAGGATGTAATTGATGCAATAACAACATCGCCATTTTTCACACGAGTAGAGCCCGCTTTTACTTCTTCTCTAGAGGTCTTGTCAGTGAAGTAAGTAGGCAAAATCTTTTCAAAAGCTAGCTTTGAATCACTTAATGAGATTCGATCCTGCGGACGCTTAGGACCAGCTATTGATGGCACAACAGTTGAAAGATCAAGTTCAACGTGCTCAGAAAAACGTGGCTCCACTAAAGGGTCATGCCACAAGCCTTGCTTCTTTGCATACTCTTCCACTAATGCAACTTGGTCATCACTTCGACCAGTTAGGCGTAAGTAACGCAGGGCCTCTTCATCGATAGGGAAAATCGCGCACGTTGAACCGTATTCAGGGCTCATGTTTCCAATTGTTGTGCGATTAGCCATTGGAACAGAGACAACACCTGGACCGTAGAACTCAACGAACTTTCCAACCACGCCATGCTTGCGCAAGATTTCAGTGATGGTCAAAGCCATATCTGTTGCAGTTGTGCCAAGTGGAAGTTGACCAGTTAACTTGAATCCAACTACGCGTGGAATGAGCATTGAAACTGGTTGGCCAAGAAGTGCAGCTTCGGCCTCAATGCCACCAACGCCCCAACCTAGAACTCCTAAACCATTAACCATGGTTGTGTGTGAGTCAGTACCAACGACGGTATCTGGGTAGGCACGTAATACTCCACCCACTGTGCGAGTCATTACCACACGGGCTAAATACTCAATATTGACCTGGTGAACAATTCCTGTACCAGGCGGCACAACTTTGAACTCATCAAATGCGGTTTGTCCCCAACGCAGGAAGCGATAGCGCTCTTGATTGCGCTCATATTCAATATCAGTATTTTTCTCAAAAGAATCCTTTGTACCAAAGACATCTGCAATAACTGAGTGATCAATTACCAGTTCAGCTGGGGCAAGTGGATTAACCTTTGATGGATCGCCACCAAGATCAACAATTGCCTCTCGCATCGTTGCAAGGTCCACAATGCAAGGAACTCCAGTGAAGTCCTGCATAACAACACGGGCGGGAGTAAATTGAATTTCAGTATCTGGTTCTGCCGTTGGATTCCAATTAGCTAAGGCTTTAATGTGATCAGCGGTGATGTTTGCGCCATCTTCAGTTCGAAGAAGATTCTCTAATAGGATCTTGAGCGAGAATGGGAGGCTAGATACACCTTCGATACTTGAGATATCAAAAATCTCATAACTCTTGCCCGCAACATCAAGGTTTTTCTTTGCGTTGAAAGAGTTCTTACTCATCATCTCCCCTAATAAATCTTCGCTTACTTAAGCGTCAAGATACCTTAGCCGGCTCAAACAGTGCAACACATTCGATGTGATGTGTCATTGGAAAGAGATCAAAAGCCCGCAATTTTACGAGTGAATATCCGCGATCTAAAAAGTAACCAGTATCACGCGCTAATGCCGCTGGATCACATGCCACATAGACAATTGTTCGTGGCTTAAGCCTGGCAATTTCACTGACCACTATTTTCCCAGCACCATCTCTAGGAGGGTCCAAGACCACAACATCTGCAGAATTGATTCTTGGGAGATGCGTTGCTACATCGCCAGTAATTACTTTGAGATTTGAATTCTCTGCAAAATTTCGTGCCGCATCAGAAGTTGCGCTTTTACTGCCTTCAATTAATTCAATTCTTCCTTCGGAGCCAACGCTATCGATAAGTGCAGCAGCAAAAAGTCCAACACCGCCATACAAATCCAAAACATGGTCAGCATTCTTAACGCCAGCAAAATCTCGGACTACTTCGCTTAATAGATTAGGTGCGCTCACATGGCCCTGCCAAAAAGAATTGTTGCTAACCTCTAAAGTTTTATCTAATACTTTTTCATGCAGAATTGCAGGGCCTTCACTTAATCGTGACTTAGTTTCTCCACGAGTTGGCATGAGCGAGATAGAGCGCTCATCGCTATTTGATGCAGCAATCTCTACCCGCATATCCCCTTTCCATTTGCGATTGGCTAGTTCAGAAAAGCCGATCTCTTTTGCCGCAACCAAACAATTAGTTACCGGAACAACCGTATGGCTTCGAGAGCCAATAAAGCCGAGTTGACCATTTCTATCGGTCGTAGAGTTGATTCGCGATCGCCAACCAAGTTCTGGTCCAACGCTTTCAACTTCAATTGCAATATCCATCTTTGCAATACGTGCAAATTGTTCAGTAATGACATCGGCTTTCAGACTACGCTGGCGCGCAATACTCACATGCTGAAAATCACAACCTCCGCACCCATGACGGTGGGAGTATTCACACGGTGCAACTACGCGGTCTTTAGATGCATCTATTACTTCAACAACATCTGCACGGTTAAAGGAGCTGCCGACCGAAGTGATTTCAATTCGGCATTTTTCGCCAGGAATCGCATGGCGCACGAAAATAACGCAGCCTTCGTGGCGGGCAATAAAATGGCCACCGTGGGCAACCTTTTCTATTACTACCTCGATAACTTCGCCGACCACAAGGGTTCTTTTCATAGTTGGTGCCACAGAACTAACCTTATGGGTGTAAGTTAATACATATGCGCGTAGTCATCATGGGATGCGGTCGAGTCGGTTCTTCACTAGCTACTGATCTCGAAGCTGCTGGCCACACCGTTGCTGTCATTGACCAAGCACGTGAGGCTTTTCGCCGTTTAGGTCCAAACTTCAAAGGCAAGACCGTCACTGGCGTTGGCTTTGATCGAGATGTATTGCGTGAAGCTGGAATTCAAGATGCCGATGCATTTGCCGCAGTTAGTAACGGTGATAACTCCAATATCTTGGCTGCACGTGTTGCTCGCGAAACATATGGAGTTCAAAACGTTGTAGCACGTATTTATGATCCAGGGCGTGCTGAAATTTATCAGCGCTTAGGCATTCCAACTGTTGCCACAGTTCTTTGGGCAACAGATCAGATTCTGCGCAGATTGCTTCCAGAAGGTTCACGCTCTGAGTGGCGCGATGCCAGTGGAACTGTGCAACTCTGCGAAATGCATCCACACAATGATTGGTATGGACGCCAAATTCTGCTCATCGATGAGCTCACTCCTGCGCGTGTGGCATTCATTACGCGTCTTGGAGTTGGCCTAATTCCAGATCTTCACACAGTTTTGCAAGAAGGCGATCTAATCCACGTAATGGTGGACGATAAAGATATTGCCAAGGTTGAAATGATCCTTGCTAATTCACCAGATGGAGAGCGCCAATGAGAGTTGCAATCGCTGGGGCGGGAAATGTGGGTCGAGCCATTGCGCGCGAACTTCTAGATAATGGACACCAAGTTTTACTCATCGATAAAGATCCTAAAGCCCTAAAACTTGAAAGCGTTCCAGATGCCGAATGGTTGATGGCAGATGCCTGTGAAATTACATCTTTAGATAATGCCCACCTCGATACATGCCAAGTATTAGTTGCAGCTACAGGCGATGACAAAGCAAATTTAGTTACATCTCTGCTTGGTAAAACTGAGTATGGCGTGCCACGTGTTGTCGCTCGAATCAATCACCCTAAGAATGAATGGCTCTTCGACTCTTCTTGGGGCGTGGATGTTGCTGTATCAACTCCTCGCATCATTGCTGCCCTTGTTGAAGAAGCTGTAAGTGTTGGAGACGTTGTTCGCTTATTCTCATTTAAAAAGGGTCAAGCAAACCTAGTTGAATTAACTTTGCCTGATGGCTCATCATGTATTGGAAAGACTGTAGAAGAGATCGAACTTCCAGAAGATGCAGCTCTTGCGGCCATTGTTCGTGATGGCCGTGTGATTACCGCTAAAGCTCATGATGTATTTGCAGCTGGAGATGAGCTTCTATTTGTAGCCTCATCAGATGCTGAAGCCCGCATTAAATCCTGCTTTATTACTAGTTAGATTTAATAACAGGCGGAGCGGTTTTAATTACTAACCAACTTCCATAAGCAGCTGCGAAAAATAATGGATAGCCCATGGCTAAGTTAACTGTGCCAAGTAAGTTCACATTGCCACCACGATAAATCGGATATTGAACAGCAATACGTGAGAAGAACATGGCAACCCAAATCCAGCTTGCCTTGATATAAATCTTCTTGCGCTCCGGATTCTTTCGCCACTCAAAGTTTTCACCTAGCAATGGCCCTAATACGATTCCCAATAATGGCCATCCCACTAAATTTGCAACTAGATAGGCAGTGCCATAAGCCAGATTTGTTAACAATTTAGGAATATAAAAATCAGAGGCATTACCCGAACGGTTAGCAAAGTAGGCACAGATCAAAACACCCAATATTCCTGAGATGGAGTGCTGAATTGTGTCCTTTTTCGCCAAACGAAAAATTGCTAAACAAATAGAGAGAGTCAACGCTGCCACGATAGCTTGTCGTAAGTCATTTCTAACATTGAAAGTAACAAGGAAAACAACTGCAGGAAGACCCGAATCAATCAGGCCTTTCTTGCCACCGAGTGCTTTAAGAACTGTGTCTTTATCTTGATTGTGTTCGCTCATGCCACGCCTGTTGATCCAAAGCCACCGCTGCCACGACCAGAGCCAGGCAGTTCTTCTACTTCGATGAATTCTGCTTTTTCTACTTGTTGAACTACTAATTGAGCGATCCGATCGCCCTTCTTAAAGGAAATTGATTCCTTGGGATCAAGGTTAATCAAAATACACGCGATTTCTCCCCGATAGCCCGCATCTATGGTGCCTGGAGTGTTCACTAACGTAACGCCATGCTTAATTGCTAAACCTGATCGAGGATGAACAAGTGCTACATATCCATCTGGAAGTGCAATTGATATTCCTGTTGGAATCAGTGCTCGCTCCCCCGGAGATAAAGTGAAATCCTTAGTTGTCACTAAATCAGCTCCAGCATCTCCACCTTTTGCATAGGTTGGAAGAGGAACTGAAGGATCCAATCGTTTGATTAAAACTTTAAGTTGGCTCATCTAAGGATTAATCTCGAAATCAGGATCAACAAAGGCAAGGATTTCAGGACTCTTAGAAATATGGTCTAAGTACTCCTTTGGCGCGTTATTGAGGAAGTGATCCATGGGAACTATGACAAACAAAGCTGCTGCGCGAACTGCAAGAGGACCATCTGGTGTATTTAAACGACCTTCAGCAGATGAATAAACCTTGCGATTTACTTGCCCAGTAATTTTTGCAGTGATGTGAATAGTTGAACCCATTGGAACGGGCTTTAAGAAATCGGTTTCTAGACGCGCCGTAACTGCAGGTGCGCGAAGTAACCACATTAATTTTCCAAGAGCTTCATCAAAGGCTAAAGAAAGTAATCCACCGTGGGCCAAGCCAGGTGCTCCTTGATGATTTTCGGTGACAGTGAACTGGGCAGTGATGTCCGCACCTTCACCGGCGTATGCAACAAGATGTAATCCTGTGGGATGAAGTTCACCACAACCAAAGCAGTGACCGAAATGTGAAGGAATCTTTGAGCCAACTGGTGGAGCTTTTGGATGTCGCGCCGGAATCACCGCACCCTGAGGTGGCACAGTCGAAGCGATACGGCTCATGAAGTAAAGACTATCCGATAGCGTATGACCTATGCGATACCGCGAAGTGATCCGTATGCCACTATGGCTACTCGCACTGATTTACTTCTTTTTTCTCTCATTTGTTCTCTCAGTGTGGGCAGCTCTAGGAAACTCCGCGGCGCTGATCAGTTTCCTTGTCCTCAGTGCCCTATTGGTTTTAATTGCTATGCGCACACGATTGATAATCCAAGTAACCCAGACCGAACTAATGGTTGGCCGTGCCCACATTGAGTTGAAATACATAGGTGAGGTAACCGAATTAGATAGTGCCGCAATGAGAAATATCAGATCTGGTGATGCTAATCCAATGGCATACCTAGGAATTAGATTTTGGTCTTCCACTGGGGTGAAAGTGGAGCTGACCGATAAACGAGATGAAACGCCTTATTGGTTAATTACGAGTAATAAGGCGAATCAACTGGCTCAAGCTTTAAAAGTTAATTAACTACACTCTTTACAAACAGCTTTAGCACCTTCGCCTTTGGCAAGTTGCGTGATGTGATGAACAAGAAAACAACGTGAACATGCGAATTCATCCACTTGCTTTGGTACCACTCGAACCGCTAATTCTTCACCTGATAAATCTGCACCAGGTAGTTCTAGACTTTCAGCAGCCTCTGCTTCATCAACATCGATCTGGCCGGATTGAGCATCGACGCGTTTAGCTTTTAATTCTTCTAACGACTCTTCATGTAGTTCTTCATCGGTCTTTCTGGGTGTGTCGTAATCTGTTGCCATTGCTCTCACCTCGATTCCATACTTGACTAGTTCCTGCGGGCGCATCATGGCGCATATCAGGCTTTCCCGTTGCTATAACGCACGGCGTGTCGGAGTTATTCCCCCCTCACTTGCACCTTTTCTATCGCAGCAGCCAGCGTTCCATCGACGCGGCCATGAATTGCTGTGCCAGCCTCTACATACTCCTCAGAGAAGATTTCTCCCCGCTCATGAATCTCATGCACCAAGTCACCGCGCTCATAAGGGATGATTGCATTGATCTCAACTGATGGCCGTGGCAATGAACGTTCAATTGCATAAACCAGGCCCTCAACACCAAACCCAGTTCTTACAGAAAATGCATAACTATTAGGTTCTTTTCTTAAAATCTCCATAATAACTTCAGGTTTTGCAATATCAACTTTGTTAATCGCAATAATTTCAGGAATATCTCCCCCACCAATTTCTGCAATAACTTCACGCACTGCACGAATCTGTTCGAATGGATCTGGGTGTGATCCATCAACAACATGGACAATGACATCAGAGCCAGATACTTCTTCTAGGGTTGATTTGAAAGCATCAATGAGCTGGTGAGGTAGGTGACGAACAAATCCAACAGTGTCACTTAAGGTGTAAACGCGACCATCACTTGTTTGTGATCTGCGCACAGTTGGATCCAAGGTGGCAAAGAGTGCGTTCTCAACAAGGACCCCTGCATCTGTAAGACGATTGAGCAGGGAAGATTTACCAGCATTGGTATATCCAGCAATTGCAACGGAAGGAATATTAAAGCGGCGGCGCTCTTGGCGTTTGGTGTCACGCGAGATTTTCATCTCTGCAATCTCTTTACGAAGCTTTGCCATCTTGTCACGGATTTTGCGTCGGTCAGTTTCAATCTTTGTTTCACCCGGACCACGTCCACCAATACCAGCTCCACCTGCAGCACGGCCACCTGCCTGACGTGAGAGTGAATCTCCCCAACCGCGAAGGCGCGGTAACAAATATGCAATCTGCGCAAGTTCAACCTGCGCTTTGCCTTCTTTACTCTTTGCGTGCTGAGCAAAAATATCTAAAATCAAAGCAGTTCTATCAACAACCTTCACTTTGATTTTCTCTTCCAACTGGCGCAGCTGTGACGGTGAAAGTTCCCCATCACAAATTACCGTGTCAGCACCAGTTGCAACGACAATCTGCTTAAGCTCGGCAACTTTTCCTGAACCAATATATGTGGCTGGATCTGGTTTGTCTCGGCGCTGAATTATTCCTTCCATCACTTCAGAGCCTGCTGTTTCAGCTAGAGCTTTGAGTTCAGCTAAAGAATTCTCAGCCATCTCTGAAGTGCCCTCAGTCCAAACACCAACCAATACAACTTTTTCAAGTTGTAGTTCACGGTTTTCAACCTCTGTAATATCTTGAAGTTGTGTAGAAAAACCTTTTACACGTCTTAATGAATGACGCTCTGAAAGCTCTTGTGTTGGATCTACTAACTCATCCTCATCACTTGCATCGTATTCAGCTGCAACGCGCGCGCTTTCGGCAAGCAGAGCCTCAAACTCATCATCAAACTCTTTATCAGGCAAGTAGGAACTCCGAAATATCCACATCTTTGACTAGAACAGCGGGTCCGATCAATGTGGCGTTGGAATGTCCATCGATAGAAACCTCTAAACGCCCTCCTGGAGGATTAATGATCCAGTGCGAGGGAAGGCGATCCTTTGTATGAAGAGCGGCAGCAAACGCAACAGCGCACGTTCCCGTTCCACATGAGCGAGTTTCACCACTTCCTCGCTCGAATACTCGCATGGTAACTTCATGATCTCCTGTTATCTGCACGAACTCTACGTTCACACCGTCAGGATATGTGTCTTTAGGCCGCACAATCGGTGCATCATCTAATGTGCCAACTTGCTCAATATCTTCAACAAATACAACTGCATGGGGATTACCAACATTGATGTTGTAACCATTCCAAATCTGCCCATTATTTGCTGCAGTAATTGCCACCTCTTCATCAGTCACCTTGCCCATATTCACTGAAATATCACCATCCATTGGCACGCGTAAATGCTTCATTCCATCGCGTGTATTAATTCCAAAAATACCTTCAGGCATATGCCCACGTTCAACTAAATATCTAGCCATCACCCTTATTCCATTGCCACACATCTCAGCTAATGAACCATCTGCGTTGCGATAGTCCATAAACCACTTCTCATCGCGCTTGATGATTCTTATTAATCCATCGGCGCCGATTCCAGTCTGGCGGTTGCAAATTGCCGCAGTTTGGGCAGTTGTAATTGATTGCTCATCTTGAGGGTCGAAAACGAGGACAAAGTCATTTTCGGTACCGTGACCATACGTTGCAATCATTGTCATAAGTTTATCTTCTCTAGATGATTCACAACTGTTTCTAGACGTGGTTGGACTTGTGATATCCACTTGATTCGATCATCACGTGAAAACCAAGTCTCTTGGCGGCGTGCATATTGGCGCGTGGCGCGCTTTGTGTCTTCTTTGGCCTCTTCCTCACTTAATAGCCCATTTTTCATAGCTATGAGTTGCGAATAACCCAGAGCTAATTGCGCTGTGCGCCCAGAAGTAATTCCATCTTTGAGCAGTTGCTCAACTTCTTCAACAAAGCCTAACTCCCACATTCGATCAACACGCGCGCTTATTTGCTCACTTAAATGATCGCGGTCCATTACCAAACCGAATTGCACTGCATTGGGATAACGAGTACTAGCCTCGCGTGGCAAGTTGGCCGTAAAGGGTTTACCTGTAATTGCAATTACTTCAAGAGCGCGGATAACTCTGCGAGAGTTGGCCCGATCAATTGCAATTGCTGCGGCTGGATCTAGTTTTTCCAAACGCTCAAAGAGGGCATTCAAACCAATAGTTGCTAATTCAAGTTCCAATGACGCACGAACGACTGGATCAGTGTCTGGAAAATTCAAATCATCCAATATTGCCTTGATATAGAGACCTGTTCCCCCAACAACAATCACATCTTTTCCGCGGTTATGAATTTCAGTTACAGCGCTGCGAGCTTGTTCTTGATACCAAGCTACTGTTGAATCCTGCGTTACTTCCAAAACATCGAGCATATGGTGAGTGATTCCTGCACGCTCACTCACGGCAAGCTTTGCTGTGCCAATATCCATACCTTTATATATCTGCATGGAGTCGGCATTGATAACTTCAGCGCCTAGATGCTGGGCCAGCGAAATAGCTAAATCACTCTTTCCAGTTGCCGTGGCCCCACAGATAACAATTAACTTCATACTTTTAACGTCGGCATTCCTAGTAATGTCGCCGATCTCTTCTTTTCTTCAATACGGGCAGCGTGAGCATCTCCCCCTCGCGTGGTCCTTACTAAGCCAGGTGTTCCAATTAAGTAGTGCGCTGATGCTTCGGTGATTGAAACTGCTACCTCATCACCGGGACGTGCCTCAATACTGTTTGAAAAATGTACTAGTCTGAAATCTTCACTGCGCCCAGTCATGCGTGCTTGTGCTTCATCTCTGCGACCTTCATAATCGCCCACTAATACTTTGAAATTTTTACCTACTGCTTCTTGATTGACAGATAGTGAAATTGCCTGTTGATGGTTATGTAAGCGCGTATAACGCTCGCCAACAATTTCTGGTGAAACCTGATCTGGCATTGAAGCTGCCGGTGTTCCCGGACGCTTTGAGTATTGATAGGTGTAGGCAGCTGCAAAGCGTGCCTGAGTACAAAGATCCATAGTTGCCTGGAAATCACTTTCAGTCTCACCTGGGAATCCAACAATGATGTCAGTTGTAATAGCTGCATGTGGCATTGCGCTGCGAACTCGATCAATAATGCCAAGGTAGCGATTGGTGCGATAAGAACGTCGCATCGCTTGCAAAATACTATTAGAACCAGATTGCAACGGCATGTGTAGATGTGGCATGACATTAGCTGTGGTGGCCATTGCCTCAATAACATCATCGGTGAAATCACGTGGGTGTGGGGACATGAAGCGCACCCGCTCTAATCCATCAATCTCGCCACAATCTTTGAGTAAGTTGGCAAAAGCACTTCGATCACCAAAATCAACTCCATAGGCGTTCACATTTTGTCCAAGCAGTGTAATCTCAATGACGCCCTGATCAACCAAAGCGCGTACTTCATTCAAAATATCCTTCGCACTACGGTCTTTTTCAATTCCGCGCAAAGTTGGCACAATACAAAAAGTGCAGGTGTTATTGCACCCTACTGAGACTGATACCCAGGAAGAAAATGCTGACAAACGCCTGGCAGGAAGCGTTGATGGGAAATGCTCAAGAGATTCAAGGATTTCTATTTGTGACTCTTCTTCAATGCGCGCACGCTCAAGTAAGACGGGAAGTGAGCCGACATTATGAGTTCCAAAGACCACATCCACATAAGGGGCCTTCTTTAAAATTGTTGCCTGATCTTTTTGTGCAAGACATCCCCCAACAGCAATCTGCATATGAGGGTTAGCTTTTTTGATTGGCGCTAAGAAAGATAAATTTCCATACAATTTATTATCTGCATTTTCTCGCACTGCACATGTGTTGAAAACCACAATATCTGCCTGCACACCCGGCTCAACTGGAGCGAAACCAGCTTCATCTAACAAACCGGCAATGCGCTCAGAATCATGCACGTTCATCTGGCAGCCGTAAGTTTCAACGGTATAGGTGCGGGTCATGCACCTATCGTAATGGGGGAAATTAGAGGTTGATTACGTCAATCTCAAAGGTTGAACGGTTAACGATGGCAGCATGGTGATTTTCTAAGGTGTGCCAGCCTGGTTGGTTCCAACCACTTGAAGCAAAGAGAACCCCATCGGCGCTTTTCTTGTATTTGATGACGTAATAGTCATCTGGCGCCCAGTTAGGTTTCTTTGCAGAGTCATGTTCGCTGCCAACAACAAAGCTCTCATTATTCATCAACATAAAATTAAGGGAAGTTGTCTTGCCGTGTTCTTTAATAATCGCAAGTGTTGTCTTGATTCCATCAGCCAGACCAAGCTTTTCTATCTGAGTCATCATGAGATAGAAATAGCGCTCACTATCTGAGTCATCAACTATTAACTTCTTAAACTTCTCATCTATAAAGTCAGAAAATGAATCTGGCGGAAAAATTGATCCATTATGAATAAATGAATAGTCTCCGTAGACGAATGGGTGAGTGTTGTTCTCGCTTATTGATATGCCTTTAGTTGCCCAACGAAGATGTAGTAACGCCCCATCGGCTGCATTGTCAGCAATTACCTTTTGAAAGGTTGCACTCTCGGCTGCAGCTTCAACTTTTTTCTCTAGCACTGCATGTGCGTGATGTCTATCATTTGTTGAGATACCCCAGCCATCGCAGTGGACGGATGACAGGGCAATGAATTCTTCAAAATCTTTACCCACTTGTGCGGGAAATGAAGATTCGCTCTGCGACACGTAGCCCATAAGACGGCACATTTTTGAGAATACCCCTTCCATTTCAGTCACACTCTCGTGAAGAAAGACTACCTTGGCGCCCCTCACCGAACCAATACCAATCGCACTTTAGGTAACGATGCTTGAAGGGTGAATGGCACTCAAGAAGGAGTACATCTGGGCAATAACAAATGAGGGTGAAAAACGTTTAGCAGAGCTTGGATATAAGCAAGAGTTAAATCGAAATTGGTCTGTCAACTCTGATCGCCTTACCTGAGTTTTTTGTCCAAAGATCTCTTCATTCTAAGATTTAGGCTTAGTATCTTTTGGCGGCAACCCTGCCTTGCGCGTCGCACATCGCCACTACGACAGTGTCAGTCGCACCAACTGCGATTTTGGCTTCAAACTTTGACTTTGGTATGGCAAATTTTGGCTCCATGCGCTCATTTTTACACAATAGGGTGAAAAAATCGCCCAAAACTAGGGGCAAAGGCTTCCAATCGCCTTTTTGCCGCTCTACTCTTATAAAAGACTTCTTCAAAATGAGGCAGCCGTCGAGAGGAAGTTTATGGCGGAAAAAGGAATGCAAGGAGTTTCATACACCAAAGTATCAAGTGATTACTTTGAGAAACGAGGCTTAGAGCGTCATGCCGGATTACTAGCCCTATGGGGGTTAGGTGTTGCAGCAGTTGTCTCAGGAGATTTCTCTGGCTGGAACTTTGGTATCGCTGAAGCTGGTTGGGGCGGATTACTTATCGCAACCATCCTCGTAATAATAATGTATTACGGAATGTTGTTTTCAATTGGCGAAATGGCAGCAGCCCTTCCTCACACTGGTGGAGCCTACTCTTTTGCCAGATCCTCAATGGGGCCTTGGGGTGGCTTTGTCACAGGCTTTGCCGAAACAATTGAGTATATTGCAACAACAGCCGTAATTGTCTTCTTCTCCGCATCCTATGCCGACGCAATTACTGAAGAGTTATTTGGTCTATCAATGCCAGTATGGGTTTGGTGGATTATTCTCTATGCAATATTCCTACTCCTAAATATCTCAGGATCTGCAATCTCATTTAAGTTTGCAATCTGGGTTTCATTTATTGCTCTAGGTGTTGTTGCTCTCTTCGCTCTTATGTCAATATTCAGCGGTAAGTTCTCATTTGATAACTTAACCAATATTGCACCAGAGGCTGGCAACTCAACTTTCTTGCCAATGGGTATTTGGCCAATTGTGGCGGCCATGCCATTTGCAATGTGGTTCTTCCTAGGAATTGAGGAGCTACCACTTGCAGCAGAGGAAGCAAATAATCCAGCAAGAGATATTCCAAAAGCTGGTTTACGTGGTATGGGCACATTAGTTATCTCAGCTCTGTTGGTCTTGGTGTTAAATCCAGGAATATCAGGCGCTAAAGAGATCTCTGAATCTGGTGAACCATTACTAGATGGCTTTAGAACCCTCTTGCCTAACTCAGATGTAGCAGCAATTCTGGCTGCATTTGCCCTAGTCGGACTCTTGGCATCATTGCAAGGAATTATGTTTGCCTACGGACGTAATATCTACTCATTATCTAGAGCTGGTTACTATCCAAAGATGCTATCTCTAACTGGATCACGTAAGACTCCTTACACGGCCTTAATCGTTGGTGCCATTATTGGTTATGCAGCACTTTTGTGGGCCCAATACGGTGGAGAATCAGCAGGTGCGGTAGTGCTAAACATCGCAGTATGGGGAGCAGTAATCGCCTACTTCCTGCAGATGGTTTCCTACGTACTACTTAAGAAGAATCTGCCAAATCTCGCTCGCCCTTACAAATCACCAGTAGGACTAGCAGGTGCATTTGTTGCAGGAGCATTGGCCCTTCTGATCTTTGTCGGTCAGGCAATAAATCCAGCGTTGACAACGGCTATCCAAGCGATTGCAATTGTTTATGTAATTGGATTGGTTGGATTTGGTCTATTTGGACGCAAAAAGCTAGTTCTCTCCCCAGAGGAGCAGGCCGCTGTGGATGGACACATATAACCAATAGGTGAAGTCAAAAGAGAAAGATAGAAAGTAGGTTAAGGGGCTAGCACAGGCTAGCCCCTTAACTATTTAATAAATAGATCAAAATTATAACTATGTGTCGCCGGTTTAGTTACACCTCGAGTTGGCTACCGAGTTCAGTCCCTTGCTAACATTGCCCCGACTCTCAATGAGAACTCCAACTTCTGGGGTTCAGTTCAAAGGCAGTAGGGGTTTCTCCTTGTAGATTAAAGTCCAGGAACTAGATAGCATCCCTTTATGAAATCAATGTCGATTGAAGCGTTAAAAGCAGGCGTAGCCGATGGAACGATTGATACCGTCGTAGTCGCAATGACAGATATGCAAGGCCGATTAACTGGCAAGCGGATCCACGGTCAGTTCTTTTTAGATGAGGTCCTCAAGCACGGCACTGAAGGCTGTAACTATCTTCTAGCTGTCGATGTCGATATGAATACCGTTGATGGGTATGAGATGTCCTCATGGGAACGTGGATACAGCGATTTCGCGTTGGTTCCAGATATGGACACGCTGCGCATGATTGATTGGCAAGAAGGCGCAGCACTTGTTCTAGCAGATGTTCAATGGCTAGATCACACAGATGTTGTTGCATCTCCCCGCCAAATACTTCGCAAGCAAGTTAAGGCGCTTAAAGATGCCGGTATGGAAGCCATGTGCGGCACCGAGCTTGAATTTGTTGTTTACAAAGACACATATGAGGAAGCTTGGAACAAGGGCTATAAGAATTTAATTCCAGTGAATCAATACAACGTGGATTACTCCATCATGGGTGGATCACGAATTGAGCCGCTCTTGCGCAGAATCCGCCTTGCAATGGCTAAAGCTGGGATGACGGTGGAGTCAGTCAAGGGTGAATGTAACTTTGGTCAGCATGAAATTGCCTTCAAGTACTCTGATGCACTTTCAAATTGCGATAACCACGTTATTTACAAAAATGGTGCAAAAGAGATTGCGGCTCAAGATGGATACGCACTAACTTTTATGGCTAAGCCAAATGAAAAAGAAGGTAACTCTTCACACATCCACCTTTCATTCCGTGGATTAGATGGTTCTCTGGTGATGGCTGATGATTCAGATAAAGAACAGGGCTTAAGTGATCTTGGACGTCAGTTCATCGCTGGCCAGATTGCACATATGCGCGAAATGTCTTTGCTCTTTGCTCCAAATATCAACTCTTACAAGCGCTATGTCCCAGGTTCATTTGCTCCAACAGCAATCCGCTGGGGTCGCGATAACCGCACATGTGCACTGCGCTTAGTTGGAAAGGGCCAAAGCCTTCGCCTTGAAAACCGCGTTGCAGGCGGTGACGTCAATCCATACCTAGCTGTTTCAGGAATTATCGCTGCCGGACTAGATGGAATTAAGAACAAGATGGTTCTAGAGCCAGCATTTACTGGAAATGCTTACGCTTCCGATTCACAGCGCGTTCCTTCATCAATGAATGAATCACTTGCGCTATGGGAGGGCTCTGCTTGGGTTAAGGAAACCTTTGGCGCAGAAGTTCAGGCCCACTATGCAAATATGGCCAAGATTGAAATTGCTGCATACGGCAAAGCAATCACCGATTGGGAATTAGTCCGCAACTTCGAAAGGTTCTAAACAACAGTGTCAACTTCATACGATGTAATCAACCCTGCCACCGAACAAATTGTTAAAAATGTTCCCCATTTAGATTTGGAACAAACTGATGCAGTCATCGCAAAGGCTGCCAAGGCTTTCCAGAGCTGGAAAAATGTTGCACCTGGCGAGCGTGCTCGATTGCTCCGTGCCTTCTCTCAAGTAGTAACTGATCATCGTGAAGAGTTAGCACAGTTAGAAATCACTAATGCGGGTCACACACGGGGCAATGCCCTCTGGGAAGCTGACAATGTTGCTAACACGCTGATGTATTACTCAGCGGCCCCTGAGCGCTTATTCGGTAAGCAAATTCCAGTTCCTGGCGGAGTAGATATAACTTTTAAAGAGCCAATTGGTGTTGTCGGAATCATTGTTCCTTGGAACTTCCCAATGCCAATTGCTGGTTGGGGCTTTGCTCCAGCGTTAGCTGCCGGAAACACCGTTGTTCTAAAGCCTGCTGAATACACACCATTAACCGCAATTCGCCTGGGCGAACTTGCATTACTAGCCGGAATTCCAGAAGGTGTTCTTAATATCTTGCCTGGTAAGGGAAGTGTTGTTGGAAATCGCTTTGTTACACATCCCCTAGTTCGCAAAGTCGGCTTCACCGGTTCTACCGAAGTCGGAAAGCAGATTATGGCTGGATGCGCCGATCAGGTGAAGCGCGTAACACTTGAACTAGGTGGAAAGAGTGCCAACGTAATCTTTGCTGATGCAGATATCGAAAAAGCAGCAGCTGGTGCACCTGGTGCAGTCTTTGATAACGCTGGTCAAGATTGCTGCGCACGTTCTCGAATCCTTGTTCAAAAGTCCGCATTCGATAAGTTCATGGAGCACTTCGAGGTAGCGGTTAAAAAATTCCGTTGTGAAGATCCAAATCTTGCCACTGCTGAAATGGGACCACTGATTTCAAAGAAGCAGTTTGATGTCGTTGAGTCTTACCTTGATGAAAAGATTGCTTTCCAAGGGTCAGCGCCATCTGGGCCTGGCTATTGGATGCCTCCAACAGTTTTGCTGCCAAAGAATGCTCAATCTAAGTCTTGGCGTGAAGAGATCTTCGGACCAGTTGTCTCTGTTCTTACTTTTGAAGATGAAGCAGAAGCAATTGCTTTAGCAAATGATAGTGAATATGGATTATCAGGTTCTATTTGGACAAGAGATGTGGGCCGCGCTCTTCGTGTTTCTCGTGCAATTGAATCTGGCGCACTTTCTGTGAATTCAAATTCATCAGTACGTTTCTGGACACCATTTGGTGGCTTTAAGCAATCAGGTCTTGGACGTGGTCTTGGACCAGATGCAGTTGATGCTTACACTGAATTAAAAAACGTATTTATCTCTAACGACTAATTAGATTGTGCGGATTGGCGCGGTTGCGATGCGATCAAGAAATTGATCAACTAAATCGTAGCCGCGCTGATTGCTCTCTGCCTCAAGTTTTCTAGTCTCAGCACGCAACTGATCAACCACTACGCCTTCAGATTCAACCTCGGCGCATCCCCCATCCATTGCAAGCCACATATCTAAAACTTCAGAGTCAATCTCTGGATGGAACTGCAGACCTAACGTGCGACCAAAGTGGTAGGCCTGGGGACAGAGTTCGGTTCGAGCAATCTCTATAGCCCCCGGTGGGACGGTGAAACGATCCCAGTGATATTGAAACCAAGGTCCCTTAGGAATAAAACTCTCATCATCACTATCTACTTCATACCAACCAAGTTCAGCGCGAGGTGAGCGTGAAACTGTTCCACCCAGCACGCGCGACATTAACTGTCCCCCGAAGCAAATACCTAGCACTGGAATTCCAGCATTGTGAACTTCGCGCATTTTTGCGACTTGTGGAATCAACCAATTACCAATTGCACCATCATCATAAGCGGCATAAGGAGCACCCATAACAACCACTACATCAAATGAAAGTAAGTCTGGCCATGCTGGAGTCACATTTGGCGCTTTGGCATGTTCTTCATCAACAATAATAAATCGAGATATTTCATAGCCGCGCTTTTCGAACTGCTTCCAGATCGGACCACCAGCAGAAACATGGTCATGCTCGATGAAGAGAACGGGCTTGGGCATGGTCGGCAACTCTACTTAATGATTCGCAGTGGTTCTTGTCCACGAGCTATGAGGCGCTCAAAATGTAGCTCACGCTTTTCATTAAAGCGGTTGGATTCATCGGTAGTCTTGGCCAAGAATGCTGCTAGTTCATCGCGCGCAGCTAAACCGTCACCACTAAGGTCTGTGCGATCAAATACGTTCCACGCGCGAAGCACTGGAGCAATCACCTCTTCTAAGTGTTGCTCCATGTCATAAATTCCTGCCAAAGCAATCTGCACCGCTTTTCGACCAAAGCCTGGCATGTTTGCACCTGGCATATCAAAGTTTGTTACTACATCGGCAATTGCTCGCATGGAGGCATTTGGTTCCATATCAAGGGCTGCGCCTAATGTGTTGCGATAGAAAAGCATATGTAGATTTTCATCTAAAGAAACACGATGGAGCAGGGATTCAGCAATTGGGTCTGCAGAGATCTTGCCCGTGTTGCGGTGTGAAATTCGGGTAGCTAACTCTTGGAAAGAAACGTAGGCAATAGTGTGCAGCATGTCGTTCTCATATGGCGTCTGATAACCCAATGACATATGTGCCATACGTAGATCTTCAAGTTCATATGGATCAACTCCACGCGTTGCCATTAAATAATCTCGGATAACAATGCTGTGACGTGCCTCTTCCGCAGTCCATCGTTCAATCCATGTTCCCCATGCACCATCGCGGCCCATTGAGAGCGAAATTTCGGTGTGGTAACTCGGCAAGTTATCTTCAGTTAAAAGATTGAGGATGAGAGAGTCTTGGGCAACGGGTGTAAGGCGTGAATCTTTTGCTTCCCATGCATCTCCATTGAGAGGTCCAGCAAAATCACGGCCTTCAGACCAAGGGACATACTCGTGGGGATACCAATTTTTTTGAACTTTAAGATGTCGATCGAGTTCAACGGCAACGACAGGCTCTAGATCTCGAATGAGTCGAGCTTGAATCTCTTTGCTGTCATACGTCATAGGTGTAACGCTACGGCACAACCTGGGTTACTCGCGAGTTAAAAATTGTCTTTTGCACGCTCAATTGCTTGTGCCGCTCGCCACTTTGCGATTTCTCCGTGATTTCCACTTAACAAAATCTCCGGTACCGAAATATCGCGCCAGTTTTGTGGTTTTGTGAAGTTGGGATATTCAAGATAACCCTGCTCATTATGTGATTCTTCAGCAAGTGATTCAGGATTTCCTAGAACACCTGGGATTAGACGGGTGATAGATTCAATCATCACAAGAGATGCCACTTCACCCCCGCCTAAAACATAATCACCAATTGAGACTTCATGAACTCTAAAGTTCCTAGAGAGGTAGTGCTGGCGCACACGATCATCAATTCCTTCATATCGACCACAGGCAAAAACTAGGTGTGATGATTGTGAAAACTTTGCTGCCATTGGTTGATCAAAGCGCTTGCCTGCTGGTGTCAGAATAATTAAATCTGTTTCGGCATCCATCAGTGGATCTAACGCCTGTCCCCATACTTCAGGCATCATCACCATTCCGGCGCCGCCACCATATGGTGTGTCATCGACTTGATTATGAACGTTTGTCGCAAAGGTGCGTAAATCATAAATTCCAAACTCAACTAAACCTGACTCTTGTGCTTTACCCAAAAGAGAGAGTTTGAGCGGTGCGAAATACTCCGGAAAAATAGTAACTGCATCAATTTTCATTTGATTTCTCCTGCAAGATCTGGCGGAATAATAACAACTTTACGCGCAGCGATATCGACAACTGGAACTAATTGGTGCACAAAAGGAATTAGAATTTCGCCGGACTCTGTCTTAATCGCTAGCAAATCTTGTCCCGGAAGATTAATCACATCAGTTACCTCACCAATGAGTTCACCGGACTCCAAATGAGCTGCGCAGCCGATAAGTTGTAAGACATGGTAATCATCTTCATCAGCACCTGGCTCATTGATATCCACATCGCAATAGATCAAAGTATTGCGAAGCTTTTCAATACCATTGCGATCGGTTATGCCATTAAAACCCAGCAACAAAATGCCGTTATGGACGCGGCCAGAAGTAATTGTTAGCTCGCCATGGGTGTCAGTTTGAACTTTGTTCCCAATGGCAAAACGACGATCAGGTTCATCAGTTCGAACCTCAATCGTCGCTTCTCCAAGAATTCCGTGGGCGCGACCGATGCGCCCCACGAGTAAACGCATTGCTATCGTGCTTCGTCGGTCTCGATGAGATCGACGCGAACAGTACGTCCTGCAATTGCACTCACGACCGTGCGAAGTGCCTTCGCAGTACGGCCATTACGACCAATAACTTTGCCGATATCTTCAGGGTTCACACGAACCTCAAGAGTTGTTCCACGACGATGATTCTTTTCAGCAACAACTACATCATCGGGATTATCAACAATTCCCTTTACTAAATGCTCTAGGGCTTCATCCATCATCGTTATTCGGCAGCCACTTCTTCTGCTGGAGTTTCAACAACTGCTTCTGCTGGAGTTTCAACAACTGCTTCTGCTGGAGTTTCAACAACTGCTTCAACAACTGCTTCTTCAACAACTGCTTCTTCAACAACTGGGTTTGCCTTTGCGGCTAACTTCTCTTGTGCTTTCTTCTTTAGAGTAGTTGCACCTTCTTTTGGTTCATCCATTGCTTGCTTCATAGCTGCTTCGTAAGCAACATGCTTGCCAACCTTAGGTGCTGCAACACGAAGAGTTCCTTCAGTTCCAGGTAGACCCTTGAATTTCTGCCAATCTCCAGTGACCTTCAGAAGAGCCTCTACAGCCTCTGATGGTTGTGCGCCAACACCGAGCCAGTACAGAGCACGCTCTGAGTTGATCTCAATCAGTGATGGTTCTTGTCCTGGAACATAACGACCAATTTCTTCAATTGAAAGACCGTTACGTGCCTTGCGTGAGTCTGTTACAACTACGCGGAAAAATGGTGTGCGAATTTTACCCATGCGCATTAAACGAATTTTTGTAGCCAAGTGAGGTTGTGCTCCTGTTTATGTGTGTCATAAAAATTAATCGCAGCGGGGTGCGCAATCAATTACATACAACTATCGGTCGTGGATGTTGAACGGGGGTAGAGGGCCCCATCAACAGGTGCCCAATTCTGCCATCTAAGGGCAGTAAAGGTGAAATCGAGCTTTATTGCCCCTCTTCCAGAGCCCGTTTGGCTGGATTACCGGATTTGGACTTCTTCTTGGGCGCAGCGCTCTTAATCGCAGCCTTAGGCATTGCAGGAAGACCCATACCGGCCATGGCCGCTGGCATTGCCCCGTTTCTCACCTGCTTCATCATCTTTTGAGCAGCAGAGAAGCGATCAACCAAATTATTCACATCAGATACTTTGCGGCCAGAACCTAACGCTATTCGCGCACGTCTCGAGCCATTGAGAACTTTAGGATCACGTCGCTCAATTGGTGTCATTGATTGAACAATTGCTTGAGTGCGAACTATTTCGCCTTCATCAAAGTTTTCAAGCTGCTTTTTCATCTGCCCCGCACCTGGCAACATGCCCAACAATTTAGACATAGAACCCATCTTGGACATGGCTTGCAATTGTTCTAAGAAATCTTCCAGTGTGAAATCTTCACCGCTTGCAAACTTAGCCTCCAGCTTTGCAGATGTATCACTATCAAAAGCCTTTTTGGCTTGTTCCGCAAGCGTTGCAACATCGCCCATACCCAAAATTCGAGATGCCATACGGTCTGGATAGAAAATATCAAAATCACTGAGCTTTTCTCCGGTGGATGCAAACATAATTGGTCGCTTGGTAATTGACGCGATGGAAAGCGCAGCGCCACCACGTGCATCACCATCTAACTTAGTTAAAACAACACCGTCAAAGCCAACACCATCTAAAAATGCTTGCGAGGTTCTCACTGCATCTTGACCAATCATGGCATCGACAACAAAGAGAATCTCATCTGGATTTACAGCATCTCGGATATCAGATGCTTGCTTCATTAACTCTTGATCAACACCCAGGCGACCTGCTGTATCAACGATGACCATGTTGTATTGCTTGGATTTGGCGAAATCAATTCCACTCTTTGCAACTTTGACTGGATCACCAACGCCATTTCCTGGCTCAGGTGCAAAAACTGGAACGCCAATACTTTCACCAACAACTTGTAGTTGGGTGACTGCATTTGGTCGTTGTAAGTCGGAGGCAACGAGTAGAGGCGTGTTTCCCTGCTCGGCATAGAACTTTGCAAGCTTTCCAGCCAAAGTTGTCTTACCTGCACCCTGCAAACCCGCCAACATAATTACTGTTGGAGGGTTCTTTGCAAAACGAACTCTGCGTGCATCTCCCCCAAGAATTTCAATAAGAGATGTGTTAACGATCTCAAAGATTGCTTGACCTTGGTTAGTGCCAGATTGCAAAGTGGGAAGAGCAGCCAAAGATTTTTCACGGATCTGTGCAATAAAGCTTTCCACCACAGATAGGGCAACATCTGATTCAAGTAAGGCCTGGCGAATTTCAAGGCAGGTTGCATCGATGTCAGCGCTGCTAATTTTGCCGCGTGAGCGCAACGTTGAAAAAGCGCTACTAAATCGTGAGGTGAGTGACTCGAACATAAGGCGCTAAGACTACTTGAGCAGTTGCAATAAACGCGAAGCAACCTCATTGGCCCGCTCATCACTTAAGGGGCCTCCCGTAAGTTCGGTCACATATAAAGTATCGATAGCTTCGGCTCCAAGGGTCGTAACAATTGCCGACCTAATATCGACCTTGGATTGTGTTATTCCAGCACCAATTCTAAAAAGCAATCCTGGCCTATCGTGACTTCGCACTTCAATAATCGTTGCATCGGTTGCCCCATCATTAAAGATTTCAACAATAGGATCTGGCACTGGAATTGATGGAATGGATGCATAGGCCTGTGCTCGTGCAATTAATCTATCCTCAATATGGGATGCATCATTGAATGCCTTTTCAATTTCATTGCGTAAGTTCTGCGCTGTCACAGCTGGCGCATGAGGTTCGGGAGTAACAATCCACTTCATTACTGCTGATGCGCCATGTGTCTTAGTTCTAGCAGAGCGAACATCCAAGCGAGACGTATTAATTACTCCAGCAACCAAAGAAAGTAGACCTGGTTTATCAGGGGAAATAATCTCAATCGAATAACCATTTTCACGTTGCTCCAGATTGACTTGCAGCACACCGCTCTCAGCCACCTTCAACTGCTCTGGAGTTATCTCAGGTTGCGCAGCAAAAACGTTAGAGCCAGACATTGCCTTCTTAACACGTTTTACTAAATCAGAGACCAACGTGGCTTTCCAATCACTCCAGCCGGCGCTTCCTGTGGCCTCACCATCTGCAATGCTGAGCGCATGTAATAGTTCTAGAGTTGTTAAATCCGGGATTACCGCAAGGATTGATTGAATAGTTGCAGGATCATCTAGATCACGTCTTGTTGCCGTGGCAGATAAAAGTAAGTGGTGTTTTACGAGAGTCTTTATTACTTCCACATCCTCAGATGGAAAACCAATTCTTCGAGCCAATGGTTCAATTAATCGCTCTCCCCTGATTGAGTGATCTTCCACATCACCTTTACCGATATCGTGGAAAAGAGCAGCGAAGAGAAGTAAATCCGGGCGGTGGACTTTTCGTGTTAGGGATGCTGCATGAACTGCCGTTTCAACCATATGTCTATCAACTGTATGGCGGTGCAAAGCATTTCTCTGTGGCAAAGAGCGCAATGCACGCCATTCTGGAATCCAGTGAAAAATAATCTCTTCTTGATCAAGGGCCTCAAAGATAGAAACCATTGATTCACCTGCACCAATAAGTGAGATCAAGTGTTCACGAGCTTCGCGAGGCCAAGGATTAGGAAGCAAGCCTTTGCCCTCATTAAGTGAGGCCGATAGAAGTGAATAGGACTCTAAAGAGATAGGCAGACCTAGCTGTGCCGCAGTTGCCGCTGCGCGAAGTCCTAACATCGGATCGCTCTGTAAATCAGTAAGTGGATTTATGACAATCTCTTTTTGGGAAACATTGAGATTCTTAGCAACGATATCTGTTCGCGGTTTGCGCAGGAATCGGCCAAAACCATCTTTGACTTTTTGATCCAATTGGTGCCAAATAAATTCAAGTAAATAGTCAACTGATCGTGCCGCTTGCGCCACATCACTCATCAGCACATCAGCATCGACGTATCCCAGCTCAAGTGCGACTGCATCTTGTTCCTGAAATAGTAATCTGTCTTTATTGCGTCCACTTGTTTGATGCAAAGTTTCTCGAACATCATTGAGCTTTGACTCAGCCCAGCTAATTCGCTCAAGCGGAACTGTGGTTGCACCTGATACTGAAATAGCACGCAAGGCATTTATATCCCTCAATCCTCCGCGTGCTTCTTTCACATCAGGTTCAAGCAGATAGGCCAACTCTCCTGCACGCTCATGTCGCTGCTCTAAAGATTTCTTAAGTTCGGGTAAACGATTACGAGCATGCTTGCGCCACGAATCTAAGCTATCGCTTTGAACTGAAACAACTAAATCCGCATCACCTGCAATGAGACGAATATCTAGGAGCCCTAAGGCAACTTTCAAATCACTTTCAGCTGCATCACGAGTTTCTGTACGGGTTCTCACGGAATGATCAACACTCTTGCTATCCCAAAGAGGATAAAGAAGATTATTTACGAACTCGCTCAAAGCGTTTTGTGAAAACTGGCCCTGATGCAAAATAACAATATCTAAATCTGAGCCTGGAGAAAGCTCTCCGCGGCCATAACCACCCACAGCAGCTACTGCTAGGCCCTTATTATTTTTTCCTGCTTTTTCTAAAGCTACATTAAAAAGCGAGAGAAGGAAGCGATCGCTCTCGTTCGATCGCTCCCTTCGCTCACGTGTACTCATGTAGGTATCTTAGATTGCGTCTGGCCCACGTTCTCCCGTGCGCACGCGCACTACTTGATCAACTGGAGTGGTCCAAACCTTTCCATCACCAATAGATCCTGTTGATGCTGCCTTGACAATTACGTCAACAACTGCGGCTGCGTCGGCATCATCTGCTAATACTTCAAGGCGAACCTTAGGAACTAGGTCAACTGTGTATTCAGCTCCGCGATAAACCTCGGTATGTCCTTTTTGACGTCCAAAGCCACTGGCTTCCGAGACTGTCATTCCAGTAACACCATGTGCCTGCAGTGCATTTTTAACATCTTCTAACTTAAATGGCTTAAGGATTGCTGTAATTAACTTCATTAGAAAGAACCTCCTCGTGAAGAGCTAGACATTTCATAAGCAGTCTCGGCATGTTCAGACAAGTCGACACCTTCTACTTCAGCATCTCTAGAGACACGGAATCCGATTGTCTTTTCGATGATGAATCCAAGCACCAAAGTAACTAGGAATGAATAAAGCGCAACCAATCCAACACCTAGCCCTTGTTTGGCAAGTAACTCAGTGCCACCACCATAGAACAGACCATCCAGGCCAACGCTGTTAACAACACTTGTTCCAAATAAGCCGATTGCCAAAGATCCCCAGATTCCACCAACTAAGTGAACTCCGACGACATCGAGTGAGTCATCAAATCCAAACTTATACTTCAAGCTAACGGCAAGGGCGCATAAAATACCGGCAAAGAATCCGATAACTACTGCTGCCCATGGTGCAACGAAGGCACATGCAGGAGTGATTGCCACAAGACCAGAAACTGCTCCAGAGGCTGCGCCAAGGGAAGTTGGATGTCCATTGCGAATCTTTTCAACCAACAACCAACCAATGAGGGCTCCAGCTGTTGCAACTTGGGTGTTAAGGAATGCAAGACCTGCAATTCCATTTGCAGCAAGTGCTGAACCAGCGTTAAAACCAAACCAGCCAAACCAAAGTAAACCTGAACCAAGTAGAACTAACGGTAGTGAGTGTGGACGCATTGACTCTTTGCGCCAGCCAACTCGCTTACCAAGAATAATTGCTAATGCTAAACCTGCTGCACCGGCATTGACGTGTACTGCGGTTCCGCCAGCAAAGTCTTCAAGACCTTTGCCTGCAAGGAAGCCAGTACCAGTCACAGTGTCACCAACTTTGTTACCGAAAGCAAAAACCCAGTGTGCAACTGGGAAGTAAACAATAGTTGACCAGATTGCTACGAATACTGCCCAAGCAGTGAATTTAGTGCGATCTGCAATTGCACCAGAGATGAGAGCTGGCGTAATAATTGCAAACATCAATTGGAACGCTGCAAAAACCAATAATGGAATTGGATAAATACCACCATTATTAGTCAGGTCATTAACCATTCCCCCTAAGCCTGAAAATGAAAGATTTCCATACCAAGGTGAATCAGCTTTATAACCAAAAGCTAATTCAAAACCATAAATAACCCACAAAATGCTAACGATGCCAATAGTTATAAAGGACATCATCATCATATTAAGAACGCTCTTAGTGCGAACCATTCCACCGTAGAAAAAGGCAAGTCCAGGTGTCATAAGAAGAACGAGAGCGGCGCTTGCTAACATCCAGGCGGTATCACCTGAGTTCAACACGATATCAGTCATATTTTCATCTGCTTTCGAGATTGATTGAAGAAAGATTCTCGCCTTTGAGATGGGTATACCTTCTCTAGCCCCAGTTACGAGCGATGATGTGAACTATTGCGGGGGCGTGACAATTTCGCCCCTGTGTTACGTCTAGGTTACGAAAGCAGCCCTTGGATATAGCTCTGGGCATCGAAGTGGGCAAAATCAGCCTCAGACTCCCCTGTGCCGATCCACTTGATAGGGATGTCGAGTTCTTTCTCAATCGCTAGCGCAACACCACCTCTGGCACTTCCATCAATCTTGGTCAAGATAATTCCAGTGACTTTTACTGCTTCGGTAAATATCTTGGCCTGCTGCAAACCATTTTGTCCAGTAGTCGCATCAATTACTAATAGCACTTCGTTGATTGGGAAGACCTTCTCAACTACTCGCTTAACTTTTTCAAGCTCTGCCATCAAATCATTTTTATTATGTAATCGCCCCGCTGTGTCAATGATTAAAAAATCAGCTTTGCTCTCTTGTGCCGTCTTAGCGCCATCAAATGCAACTGACGCTGGATCACCATTGGCTTTACCTGAAACGACCTCAACGCCAATTCGATCTCCCCAGGTTTGTAACTGCTCAACTGCTGCAGCACGAAAGGTATCTCCCGCTGCCATTACAACTTTTTTTCCACCGCTCTTTAGCTGCGCGGCTAGCTTTGCAACACTTGTTGTCTTACCTGTTCCATTAACACCAACAACCATGATCACAGTCGTTTCTTGACCCAGTAGAGCACCACGATCTTTAGTAGAAAGATGAGTGGATAAAATCTGAGACAAAGCTTCTTGGGCGTTCTCACTCTTAACCTTACGGGCTTGTTCTAAGAACTCTTTGGTCAATGATGGACCTAAGTCAGATAGAAGCAGTTCCTCTTCTAATTCTTTCCAATCAGCAGGTGCAAACCCATTTGTCCCTCTGACTTTGGCGATGAACTTGCTAAATAAACCCATAAGAAAGCTTTACTTAACTTGCGTCAGATTCGCGCAAACGCTGAGAAATTACTTCAGAGACGCCATCGCCACGCATAGTTATGCCATACAAAGCATCGGCGATCTCCATGGTGCGCTTTTGGTGCGTAATGATAATCAGCTGAGAAGTTGCGCGAAGCTCTTCGAAAATAACTAGTAATCGGCCAAGGTTGACGTCATCAAGGGCCGCTTCAACCTCATCAAGCACATAGAAGGGACTAGGACGTGCTTTAAAGATTGCAACTAACATGGCAACGGCAGTCAATGATTTTTCTCCACCTGAAAGTAGGGATAAACGCTTAATGCGCTTTCCAGGTGGACGGGCTTCAACATCAACACCACTTGTTAATGGATTATCAGGATCGGTCAAAATCAAGCGGCCATCACCACCAGGAAATAGTCGAGAGAAGATATCTTCAAAATGCGTTGCCGTTGCCTCAAAGGCTTCCATAAAGATTGACTGAACACGATCATCAACTTCTTTGATGATGTCGAGCAAGTCTTTCTTCGTATTCTTCAAATCCTCTAATTGTTCAGCCAAGAACTTCAATCGCTCTTCAAGGGAAGAGAACTCTTCAAGGGCCAGAGGATTAATCTTGCCTAGCAAAGTGAGTGAGCGCTCAGCTGAGGCAAAGCGCTTTTCCTGTTGATCACGGCGATATGGGATGAGCTCGGTTGTGATGATTTCCCCATTTTCATTTTCAAAGAACGTTGGAACATCTTTGTCAGGACCGTATTCAGCAACTAGAACCTGAGTGTCGATTCCAAACTCTTCCATCGTCTTGTTCTCAAGAGTTTCAATACGCATGCGCTGTTCTGCACGGGCAATTTCATCTTTATGAACACTAGAAGTGAGCTGTTCAAGTTCAGAAGTTAATTCACGGCCACGTGTGCGAACGGTGAGAGTTTCACCATCCCTAGCAGTTCGTGATCCTTCTAAACGCGCGCGCTCTGTTGCAGCTTTAGCAATTGAGCGTTCGATATGGATAAGAACCTCATAAGCAGATTCAGCAATAGCTTGAGATATCACTGCCGCGCGTGCTCGTGCACCTCGACGAACAATGGCACGCTCTGATGCTTCACGTTCATTGCGTGCTGAATCTTCAAGGGCCTTAGCGCGTGCAGCTACTGAATCAACACGCTCTTCGATTGTACGGACAGCTAAGCGTGCTTCAACTTCAGTTGTGCGAGCAAGTGAAACAGCGTTGCGTAAGTTTTCAGTGAATGTGTGATCAGGTTCTGCAACTACACCTTGTTGATGCAGTTGATTCTGTGCAATTACAAGCTCGCCCTCATCGCGGCTTTTAGCCGAACTTGCTTCTTGAATAGAGGTATTGAGTCGCTCAACTTCAGCTAAAGCTGACTTCATATCTTGTCCAGAAACGGCTAGCTGCTCAGTAATTGAAGCAATACGTGCATCAGATTCGTTGAGCTTTGAGAGGGCAACATCAAATGAACTTTGACGATCGGCAACCTCAGTAGTTGCAGTTACAATCTCAAACTTTAAGCGATCGCAGGTGTGAGTGATCTCAGTGAGCTTGACTTCAAGGCTTTCAATGAGAGCCTTAATTTCAATAAGAGATGTTGAAGACTTAGAACCACCACGTGCACGAGCCTTAGTGATCACATCGCCATCACGCGTCACAACTGTCACTGATGGGTGGGAGCGAAGAATCGCTTCAGCATCACGAGCATTTTCAGCAACAACTGTTGAAGCAAGTAGGGATGAAATCAGATCACCAATTGAATGTGAGCGAATATGGGATGAGAGCGCATTTAATCCGGAAGGAATATTTGAATTTCCACTATTGCCGGCCTCATATACCAAGACATCGGCCTGGCCTAGATTTTGATCACGGAGAGTTGTTAGTGCTGTTACTGCTGAAGATAAATCTTGAACAACAATTGCATCAGCCAAAGTTCCAAGGGCTGCAGCAGCTGCTGATTCCCATCCATTATCGATTTCAATGAGTGAGGCAACAGAGCCCAGGATGTGAACACCACGTGAATCGCGCATAAGGGCAGATGCACCATCGCGGTTTTGCGATGTCAATTTCATTGCTTCTAACTTGGCTTCAACGGCATTTCGCTCACGATCTGCCGCACGCTCAGAATCAACTAGTGCACCTAGCTTTGCCTGAGAGGCACCGAGTACAAACTTGGCAGTTTCAAATGCAGAATCAAGACCTAGTTCACCAGAATCAGCACTAGCAATTTCAAGTTCAAAGGATGCATATTCGCGTGATGCGCTATCAACGCGGTGTTGGGCATCATCACGGGCTTTAGTCAGACGTGCGATTTCCTCTGCGATTGCTTCAAGGCGGGCCTGAAGTGATTTGATATGGCCCTCTTGGCGCGCAGTTCCTTCACGGGCATCTGCGATAGCGCGCATTGCTGCAGCGATTTTATCTTCATCCATTTTCAATGCTTGTTCGGCAGTAGCAAGTGCAGTTGTCGCAGCAGCTAAGGCAGTACGGGAATTATTAATGTTAGTTCGTAGATCATTTTCCTCATTGCGCAGGACCTGTGCTTCTTTTTCTAGCGCTTCTGGGTCGCGACCAGCTGAGCGTGCCTCCTCTGCTTCTTCATTGAGAAAGCGTGAGCGCTCTTGTGCAAGGCTTTGTGTTCCACGAAATTTTTCACGTAGAGAATTTAATTGGTAGTAAGTCTCTTGTGCTTGAACAAGTAATGGAGATTCAACTGCCGATTGGGCGTCGAGTACTTCTTCGCGAGAACGAATTGCTTCAAGCTCTCTATCGACTTCGGCGCGCTTTTGACGCAAAGCAGTTTCATCGGCGACCTCAGCATCTAAGGTTCGTGACATTGAAATAAAATCATCTGCAAACAAACGCAGCTTTGCATCGCGTAAATCTGCCTGAATAGTTGCCGCCTTCTTGGCAACTTCTGCCTGCTTACCCAGTGGGCGAAGTTGGCGACGTAGCTCAACAGTTAAATCCTGAACACGTGCCATGTTGGCTTGCATTGAATCAAGTTTGCGTAGAGCTTTTTCTTTACGCTTGCGGTGCTTAAGAACACCCGCTGCTTCTTCAATAAATCCACGGCGCTCTTCTGGTGTAGCCATCAATATTGCATCTAGTTGGCCTTGACCAACAATGACGTGCATTTCGCGGCCAATACCTGAGTCGCTGAGTAGTTCTTGAATATCAAGTAAACGAGATGCTTCACCATTGATTTGATATTCAGATTGACCATTGCGGAAAAGAATGCGAGAAATAGTTACTTCGGTGTAGTCGATTGGCAGTGCGCCATCAGTGTTATCGATTGTGAGTGAAACTTCTGCGCGACCAAGTGGTGCACGTCCGCTTGTTCCAGCGAAAATAACATCTTCCATCTTGCCGCCGCGAAGGGATTTTGCACCCTGTTCACCCATAACCCAGGTGAGGGCATCAACAACGTTACTTTTACCTGAACCGTTTGGACCAACAACGCATGTAATACCTGGCTCAAGACGCAATGTGGTGCTTGAAGCAAAGGACTTAAAGCCCTTGAGGGTCATGCTCTTGAGATACACGCGGTAAACCTATCGCGCCGCGTGCTTGTTTTTGGCGATATTACTGCTCGGGCAGCTCAGTTTTTAGAGTTTCATATGCAATTCGGGCAGCTACTTGCTCAGCCTCTCGCTTGCTTTTTCCGGTTCCCACCGCCACAGCGTTTCCAGCAACCATTGCCGTAGCCGTGAAATCTTTATCGTGATCTGGGCCTTGTTCAGTAACAACGTATTCCGGTGCACCTTTTCCAAGGCTAGCCGCTAACTCTTGAAGGGCTGTTTTGCCATCTAAGCCAGCTCCACGTGCAACGGCTGAATCCATTGTTGATGCAATCAATCTGCGCACAATTTCCGTACATTTTTCAAAGCCACATTGAAGATAAACAGCTCCGATTAATGCTTCTAGGGCATCGGCAAGTAATGAGTTTTTATCGCGCCCATTTGTAACTTCTTCACCTTTACCCAGGCGAATATATTGACCAAGTTCTAATGTGCGCGCAATATCTGCGAGCGCACGCATGTTAACTACACCCGAGCGTAGCGGTGATAAACGTGATTCATCTAAATCTGGATAACGCTTATAGAGTTCCTCGGTAACAATTAACCCGAGAACTGAATCCCCAAGAAATTCAAGACGCTCGTTAGTTTCTTTACTCGCAGATTCATAAGCAAATGAGCGATGCGTAAAAGCTAACTCCAAAAGTGCGGGTTCAAGTTCAACCCCCAATGCTTCATTGAGCATAGAACTAACGATCAAACCTCTAGAACTTGGCGGCGGTTATATGTACCGCATGTTGGACATGCTGTGTGTTGAAGCTTTGGAGATTGGCATTGTCCGCATGTTGCTAAAGAGGCAGCAGTTGTTTTCCACTGGCTACGGCGTGAGCGCGTCTTTGAACGCGACATTTTTCGCTTTGGTACTGGCACGGTTCGAACCTCTTCTTATCTATTTCTAAAAGCAGCGGTGGCTGCAAGGGGTAAGTATCCCCCAAAAGGCCTAATTCTTGAAATCGGCCCCTTACTCCAGATCTAGCCCCTTCAAACCCGCCCAACGGGCGTCAATAACCTCATGAGCGTGATCGCCAGGAAGCTCGGCCCACTTGCCACCACATTCAGGGCACAGCCCTGGGCAATCATCACTACACAGTGGATTAACCGGAAGATCTAAAACGATGGCATCACGAATAGGTGGCTCTAAATCCATAATGTCACCATCCATCATCAGCTCATCATCTTCACCTAAATCATCTTCGTTATCAGCTTTTTTCTTCTTCTTTGGACGCTCTAACTTCTGGGCATAGTAATAAAGCTCTTGAACTTTTCGTTCGATTTCTACTTCTACCGGATCAAGGCATCGGGTGCATTCACCTTTAGCAATGGCAAAGATTTCTGCAGTGAGCAAAATGCCTTCAGTCACCGATTCCAGGCGGGCATCAACTTCAATTACTTCCCCAGCGGGAACGGATATGAGTTCGACTCCCACTTTTTCAAGGAGTTCAATATCGAGTTCGTATTCCTTCATCTCCCCTGCACGACGTGCAAGTTCATATGTATTTAACTTAAAAGGCTCCGGTAAGCGTGCCACAGGTGTTAGTCCGCATCTGAGAGCTGGGACAGAACATCTTTATCATTTGCACCGGCTAAGCGTTCACGCCCACGTGCAACTGCATCTTGTGTCTTATTCAAAATTACTTCTAGAGTGGCCAAACGACCATCAATATATTCCTCGACCTCATGCTTTTCTTGTTCACCTAATGCGCGCGCTTCATCCAGAATCTTGCGCGCTTCATCACGTGCTATTTGAACAATAGAAGTTTGTTCAACCATTCTGGCTACATCTTCTCTAGCCATAGCAATCATCTGTTCGGCACTGATACGGCCTTCTTCAATTATCGCATCGCGAGCAGCGATAAGTTTTTGTGCAGATTCAAGATCGTTTGGAAGTGCTTCACGTGCCTCATCTAGCAGTTCTAGCATTTCACCGCGGTGGACAACACAGCTAGCAGAAAGTGGAACACCACGTGCTTCTTCAACCATAGTGATTGCAGATGTTAACTTTTCAACTGAATCCATAATCCTTACTTCCCGCCTACTCGAAGTTTGAGCGCTGCATTAATCGATGCTGGCACCATCGTTGAAACATCTCCCCCGTAGTGGGCGAGCTCTTTAACTAATGATGAGGATAAGAATGAATGAACGGGTGATGTTGCCATAAACATGGTTTCAACTCCTGAGCCCTGCAGATTAACTTGAGCCATCTGAAGCTCGTAATCAAAATCTGTAACCGCGCGCAGACCCTTAACGATTGCCTGGATTGAATTACTCTTGCAGTAATCAACGAGTAAGCCTGACCATGAATCAACACTGACATTAGTTAAGTGGGCTGTGGTTTCACGGATCATTTCAATGCGCTCATCAACTGTAAAAAGTGATGATTTAGTTCGATTTTCAAGAACTGCAACCACCACATGATCAAAGTGAGCACTTGCACGAGCAATGATGTCGAGATGACCAAATGTGATTGGATCAAAGGATCCAGGACAAACCGCGCGTCTCATGGTCTAAACGCTAGCAAGAGATGGGTCAGTTATCCATTCTCAGGCGTGTAATTGCCATAGAAAATCGTGGCCTGCCCATAGTTGCGTTCGCGCACTGCGCTAAAGCCTTCTGGCCATGAAAAATTTGAACGCTTTGCGGTGCGCTCAACTGCAATCACCGCATCATCTTTAAGGAAGGAGCCTGCATGTAACTTACTCAAAATCTCTTGGACCTCTACATCTGAAAAATCAAATGGCGGGTCAACATAAACAATGTGGTATTTCTCTTTAGGTGCATCGCTCACAAATCTTTGAGCTGACATTGAGTAGAGATGAAACTTTCCTGCAGGCTTATTTTTATTGACCAGCTCATAGTTGTTCTCAATTGTCTTTTGCGCCTCAGGATCTTTTTCAACGATATGAACAAGAGTTGCTCCGCGTGAAAGTGCCTCAAGTGCAATTGCACCAGATCCTCCAAATAAATCTAGAACGTGAAGCCCTAGAAAATCACCGAACTCAGATAACAGGGAGGAGAACAAGCCTTCGCGCGCGCGATCAGAGGTTGGGCGTGTAGCACCGGCAACTGTGCCCAGAGTGCGACCTTTAGCAACGCCTGCAATGATTCTCAACGCATCAACCCTTATCCAAATAATCTACGGCCATGTCATTGGCCATAGTGCTCAGTTCTTTCTTAAGCGCAGGATAACTTGTTAAATCCAATGATGTCGCAATCAGATCCTGAGCAGCAGTTCTTGCCTTTTCGATTAACTCTTCATCGCGCAACACCCGAAGTAGGCGCAGATGTGACTGAGTTCCAGATTGAGATGCACCTAGGACATCTCCTTCTCGGCGCTGCTCTAAATCGATACGAGAGAGTTCAAATCCATCAACAGTTCCAGCCACGGCATCTAAGCGTTCGCGTGCGGGAGTTTCGGCAATGGCATTTGTTACAAGCAAACACAGCCCAGGTGAAGTTCCACGGCCCACGCGACCGCGCAGTTGGTGAAGCTGGGAAACTCCAAAGCGATCAGCATCCATAATCACCATAATCGTTGCGTTAGCAACATCCACGCCGACTTCAATAACTGTCGTTGAAACCAAGACATCTATTTCTCCGGCAGCAAAAGCTTTCATGGTGCTTTCTTTTTCTTCAGTGCTAAGGCGCCCATGCAGCATTGCAACGCGTAATCCTGCTAAATCGCCCCCATGCAGGCGGGGTGCCAGCTCTTCAACAGATGCAATATCACTTGATTCAACGCCAAAGAGAAAATCAATATCTGCATTCTCATCACTTCCGGCAGCAATACGTGGTGCCACAACGTATGCCTGATGCCCTTGTCCCACTTCTTCACGGATACGTGCCCAAGCACGCTCTAAATATGTTGGCTTCTCCATTACAGGAATGACATGCGTTGTAATCGGTTGTCGTCCGAGTGGAAGCTCGCGCAACGTTGAGACATCTAAATCACCAAACACAGTCATAGCAACTGTGCGAGGAATTGGAGTTGCAGTCATGACAAGTAAATGTGGAGGCTTTTGTGCTTTTTCTTTTAGAGCGTCTCGTTGTTCAACACCAAAGCGGTGCTGCTCATCGACAACAATGAGACCCAAATCTTTGAATTCAACTTTTTCTCCCAGCAATGCATGTGTACCTATAACAATTCCAGCATCACCAGATGCGGCCAAAGCAAGTGCCGCTTTGCGTGTTGCGGCGTTTTGAGAACCAGTAATCAAAGTTACCTGTGTTGCACCTTCTTGTGATCCCAACGTTCCACCTTGGGATAGCGGTCCTAGAAATTTTTCAATTGTGCGCAGGTGCTGAGCAGCTAGAACTTCAGTTGGTGCAAGCAGGGCTGCTTGTCCACCGCTATCAACTACTGCCAACATTGCACGCAACGCCACAATCGTTTTACCTGAACCAACTTCACCTTGTAGTAAACGATGCATCGGATGGTCTTGGGCTAAATCAGCTTCAATTTCAGCGCATACCGCCTTTTGCCCCCCTGTTAATTGGAAAGGTAATGAAGCATCAAATGAATCAAGAACTCCATCCTTAATCACTTTGCGAGAAGTGGTATTGAGTTTCCTTAATTCATTGCGCCGCAAAACCAATAGCGACTGCAACAGGAAAGCTTCATCAAAAGTTAAACGCTCACGAGCACTCTCAGCTGAATCCAGATCTGCTGGGGAGTGCAGTTGAACTAAGCCTTGATGCAAAGTGGGATAACCAAAACTATTTCGTATGTGCTCAGGCAGAAAATCTTCAACTTCATCCAGTGAATCAATTGCCATCTCAACGCACTTAGAAATCTTCCAGGAAGGCATCTTTGCACTGGCGGGATAAACAGGAAGATACTTTCCTGCAAAAGAACTTGCTGCAGCATCAACATCATTGCCATCTGGAATCATTTCGTAATCAGGATGGGCCAACTGCTTCTTGCCATTAAATACGCCTACTTTGCCGGCAAATAATCCTTGACGACCCGCCTTTAACTCTTTTTCCCGCCACGCTTGATTGAAAAACGTGAGCGAGAGTTTGTCCGTGCCATCGGTAACGACTACTTCGAAAATGCTCCCCTTTCGCCCACGCAGAGGCCTATTTGTTGAACTGAGCACTTCAGCCAGGATAGTTACTTCATCGCCTTCAACTAACTCTGAAATATCTGAGAGTTCTCCTCGTACTAAATACCTGCGTGGATAGTGGCGCATCAAATCGCCAACTGTTTTTATCTCAAAAGTATCGGTGAGAACTTTGGCAGTGCGATCTCCTATAACTGAGGAGAGTTTGCTTTCAAGATCTGCCATGGGGGCATTCTCTCCTACTGTGCCTCACAAGCCGTGGAGCATTTCAGGCTCAGAGGCAGGCAATAAAGCGCCATTTTCCCTTGATTGGCGTCACCCCCTACGTTCGCGATATCCTTTCGCCTTGTCCGTTAAGGACTTACTTACGTTCACATATAAGAGGAGTACCGCTGTGGCATCAACATGCGATATCTGTGGCAAAGGCCCCAGCTTTGGCAATAACGTTTCACACTCTCAGGTAAAGACACGTCGCCGCTGGAATCCAAATATTCAGCGCATCCGTACCTTGGTAAACGGAAACACAAAGCGTCAAAACGTCTGTACTTCATGCCTCAAGGCTGGAAAAGTTACACGCTAACTAGATTTGCTTAACTGAAATGGCGCCAGGTATCTGGCGCTTTTTTCATTTCTAAACCAATTACTCCACTGCCTGCTTTAACCACTCCCACACTCAGCCCAGGCAAATCCTTGCCTGTTGCAAGGAAAACATGGTCTTCTCCGCCTGCAAAAATCCATTGCCAAATATCTACGCCACTGGCTTCTGCTAATTCGGCTAACTGTGCAAACTCTTCACTTGCCTCAAAGGCCGCAGCATCAAAAACTAACTGCACGCTAGATGCCTGAGCTAGCTGCTGGGCTTGAATAACCAGCGCATCACTAACATCACACATCGCGTGAGCGCCTTTGTTAGCAAAGGCAACTGCCATTGGATAATCAAGAGTTGGAGCACAGAACTCTTGCACCGCATAGCTTTCTAAATCACTTAACTCGTTTTTCTCAATACTCGCAAGACCAGCTGCAGACCATCCCGGTAGTGATGACAAATAAATTGAATCTCCTACTTGTACGCCAGATCGCGTAACAGAGTTTTCTACTTCACCCAGCGCACTCATTGAAATTACTTTCACAGGCCCTCGGGCTAAATCCCCGCCCACCACAACTGCCCCACAAGAACTAGCCTCATGTTTTATTCCTTGTGCCAGTTCAGAAATCCACTCCATGGACTCTTGCCCAGTCAAGGTAACCGCTGCCACTAGATAAGTAGGAGTAGCTCCCATGGCATAGATATCTGCCAGGTTTGCCGCAGTAATCTTGCGACCAATTTCAAAAGCACCAGACCACTCGCAATTAAAGTGCGTTCCCTCAACTGCCATATCGGTTGTAATTACTGTGTGTTTGCCTGTAGCAACAACTGCAGCGTCATCACCGATTCCAACCTGAACGCCTCGGTGGTTACTGCCAAAGATCTCAGCAAGTACACCGATTATCTGGGCTTCATTCAAGGTCATAGTGATAAGAGTAATCGACTAGCCAGTTGCTATATCTCTGAAGTAGCCTGTACCCACCAACGAAAGGAAACTCTTATGTCAGTACAGGCCTATATTTTGATTCAAACCGAGGTCGGCAAAGCGGGATCCGTAGCAAAAGCTGTTTCGGCTATCGCTGGTGTAACTCTGGCCGAAGGCGTCACTGGTCCATACGATGTCATCATGCGTGCAGAAGCACCGAGCATGGAAGATTTCGGCCGGATAATTTTGTCGAAGGTCCAAGGCGTTGCAGGAATTACTCGCACCCTGACCTGCCCAGTTACTCACCAATAAAAATCTTTCACATATGAGCACGCTTTATACAAACGCGCGCTTTTGGTCGACTGGTCAAGAAATCTTTCATGACTTACTCGTTAAAGATTCGATAATCCTTGCAACTGGTGAAAAAACAAAAGAGTTCACGGCAGGGACAACAATTGATCTCAATGGCGCCTTTGTCATTCCTGCTTTCCTCGACGGGCATGCGCATCCTATTTTTGCAGGACGCGAAGCCGCTGGACCAAAAATTAATGGCATCAACAACATTGAAGGAATCAAAGCTCAAGTAAAAGCATTTGCCGATGCAAACCCCTCAGCTCCCTGGATTATCGGCGGTGCTTATGAAGCTGCCATTATTGAAAGTGGAGACTTTGATGCCAAGTGGCTAGATGACGTTGTCAGTAATCGCCCCGTTGTATTACACGCTGTAGATCACCACACCATCTGGGTTAATTCCAAAGCCCTCGAATTAGCGGGGATAACAAGTGCAACCAAAGATCCCCAAGGCGGCACTATTGCTCGACATAGCGATGGGAGTGCAAAAGGAACATTGCGCGAACCATCGGCCATGGCCCTTATTCTAGATCACGCTCCAGCAAACACCTTGGAAAGTGATATTGCCGCTATCAAATACGCATGTAAGGAATACAGAAAAGTCGGTGTAATTGCTGCCATTGATTCATGGTGTGAGAAAGATATGGCTCGAGCCTATATCGCTGCGGCTAAAACTAATCAGCTAACAATCGCATTTAATCTCTCGCTCCTGGCAACTCCGGCAACCTGGTCTGGCGACATTGATGATTTCAATGAAATTCGAGAGCAGTGCCTAGAACTTGATAATCCATCACAACTACAAGCCAATAGCATCAAGTTTTTACTCGATGGCGCCCTATCGGCAGGTACTGCCCATTTAACGCAGCCCTACCTAGATGATCCATCCTCATGCGGAATTGCCATCTGGAGGGATGAAGAACTACTCAATGTACTCGTTGCATATGACGCATTGCAATACCAAGTACATCTACATGCCATTGGAGATGCTGCAGTTAAACAGGCTTTAGATGCAATTGAGGCAATGCAAACGATTAATCCAGTATGGGATCGCCGCCCAGTAATTGTGCATGCCCAATTAATCCGCGATGAAGATCTGACTCGCTTTGCTCAACTTGGCGTTATCGCAAATATTCAACCGCTCTGGTGCTATTTAGATCCCATGAATAAAGAGCTCATAGCCCCACGTATTGGAAATGGGAGAAACAACCAGCAGTACCGACTTCGCTCAATGCTAAAAGCTGGTGCCATGATTGCCTTTGGAAGTGATTGGCCAGTAACAACTCATGTTCCCATGCAGGCAATTTCAGTTCCAGTCACCCGAACTAATGCAGCTGATGGCGTAACCGAAGCGTGGGTTATTGAAGAAGCGCTCACTATGGATGAGTCGCTAACTTTCTACACTAAAAACGCGGCCTACCAACTCTTTCGCGAAAATGAGTATGGCGTTTTAGAAGTTGGTAAAAGGGCCGCGTTTTTAGTTTTGGACTCAGATCCTGCGCAAAACCCCGCAGCAAAGCTAGTAAAACTAGTTTCCTAAGACTCCGTTAGTGCGCAGCAAAGCAGTCTCAATCAAAGCGGTAATAACGCTTGTGTAATCAATCCCACTGGCAGCCCATAGCTTTGGATACATTGAAGTTCCAGTAAAGCCTGGCATTGTGTTGATTTCATTAATAATGATTTCGCCCTTATCGGTATAGAAGAAATCACATCGGGCTAATCCACTGCATCCCAACGCCTTAAATGCCTGTACTGCCTTTTCACGAATTTCCTCAGCGGCATCTGCTGGAATATCAGCAGGAATTTTTACAGTCGTTGCACCATCTAAGTACTTGGCTTCAAAATCATAAAACTCAAACTTACTATCAATAACAATTTCGCCAACTACGGAGGCCTGTGCAACGCCACTAGATTCAAGCACGGCGCACTCTATTTCGCGTCCCACCACCGCTTGCTCAATCATAACTTTGTGGTCATATAAAAATGCATCTTTGAGGGCAGTATTCAAACCTTCTACCGATTTAACTTTATGTGTGCCGCGACTTGAGCCGCCTCTGGCTGGTTTAACAAAGACTGGGTATGCCAAATCATCAATGGCTACTTGCTTGTCCGCACTTGTTATAACAATCCCATCGGCCACATTCATGCCAGCTGCTGCAAAGATCGGCTTAGCAAAAGACTTATCCATTGCAACAGCTGAAGCTAAAACACCGCTGCCGACATAGGCCAGATTTGCGATTTCAAGTAGACCTTGAATAGTTCCATCTTCACCATAAGGCCCATGCAATACAGGAAATACAACATCAATTATTAGCGCTTTACCAGCAACTGAAAAACCATGAACATCGGCCACAACCGCAGGTGCGCCTTCATCAACTGTAGGGAGCTTTCCACCAACTATTTCTAGTGGGTAGTCATTAGGCAATAAAACCCATTTTCCAGCTTTTGTAATTCCAATAAGGATTGCGTCATATTTTTTCGAATCTAAACCTTTAAGGACTCCCCCGGCAGAAACACATGAAATCTCGTGTTCGCTACTTATTCCACCGCAAATAACGGCAACATTTAACTTACTCATCGAATAAAGTTTTCGGCTCTAGTTGTAATTTCCATGAGGCGATCAAGGGCATCAGATGGAGAAATCGTGCCAGAAACAACATCGGCAACAGCTTCAATAACTGGCACTTCAACTCCTACTCGGTGAGCAATCTCAAGAACTGCATTGGAGGAGGCTACGCCCTCCACGGTCTTTGCCACATGTTCACGCGCAACAGCCATTGATCCTGAGCGTCCTAGAACTTCGCCAAAGGTTCGATTGCGCGATAGTGGTGAGCCACAACTTGCCACGAGATCACCCATTCCAGCTAAGCCGGCAGCACTGAGTGGATCTGCGCCATGGGCAGCACACAGCCGCGCAACTTCATTTAATCCTCTAGTAATGAGCATCGCTTGGGTGTTTTCACCAAAGCCCATACCGATTGAAATTCCAACAGCTAGCGCAATGACAGATTTAATAGCACCTGCTAGTTCGCACCCTAAAACATCGGTAGATGTGTAAACGCGGTAGTAGGGAGTTGCAAATAACTTCAATGTTTTTTCAGCCAATAGCTTTGTTGGAGCTGCAGCAACGGCGCCTGCAGGCTGGCGCAATATGAGCTCAGTTGCAAGGTTTGGGCCAGTAATGAGTGCAACGTTCTCCGTATTCATTTCCTCATGAACAATCTCAGTCATGCGAGAAAGCGTGCTCACCTCAATGCCTTTGAGCGTGCTGATATAAGTTGCCGCTGGATCAACTAAAAGTTTCCAGCTCTTAAGGTTTTCTCGCAAGGTCTGAGCAGGTACTGCCAAAACATAAATATTTGAATATTCAAAAGCTTGCCTTAAATCCGTTGTGGCGCTTAACCCCAGTGGCAAAACATTCTCATCTAAATACTTGCGGTTAGTGTGATTGGCGTTTATCTCATCCACTATCTCTTGATCGCGCCCCCAGATAAGGACGTGATTGCCAGCATCAGATAACACCTGGGCCATCGTGCTGCCCCAAGCACCAGCACCTAGAACAGTTACTTTGCTCATCGCTTCTTTTTAAAGTTTCCGGTTCGAGGCAGATGTGAATGATGTGGATCAAAGATTTCAACTGGGCGTTTCTCACCGCGCAGTTCCTCTAATAAATCCGTAATACCTCTCATTATAAATGCCGTAGCTTCTACTAACGCCGCTGGATCATTTTCTTTTCCATACCAAGGCGATAAATCCAATGGCTTTCCAACCAAAATTTTTATAGGTGTGCGCGGAAAGAGCTTTAATTTCTTTTCATAAGTAGGCATAACAATCTGTGAACCCCACTGGGCAATTGGAATAATGGGTGTGCGAGTAGTTATTGCTAACCGTGCCAGCCCTGTTTTAGCAACCATCGGCCACCCATTGGGATCGCGTGTGAGTGTGCCCTCTGGATACACGCCAACACAGTGCCCAATCTCTAATAAGCGCAGCGCGTGATCTAAGGCTTTAGAGGCATCCTTGCTTTCACGGGCAACTGGAACCATGCCTGCGGCAAGGACTATTTTTCCAATGACCGGAACTTTAAAGACTCCTTCTTTACCAATGTAGCGAGGAGCGCGACAATTTCGATATAAAAAATGTGTAAGAAACAAAACATCTAAATATGAGACGTGGTTGCTGGCAACAATCGTCTTGCCGCTCTTGGGGATGTTTTCCCCTCCACGCCACACTTTCTTCCCCACCAGATTAAGAAGTGGAATAACTACCTTGGTGCCCAACTTAAAGGCAAAATTGGTTCCGTGGGGATTTCCCCGAGGCGGAGCATAAGAGACCTTGTAATCCGCCATGTGATTAATACTAACGAGTTGAGATTGAAAAAGGCATAAGAAAACGGGGCCGGTATGAGCCGACCCCGTTAACTAAAACTAAGCGAATTACTTCTTCTTCGCCTTCTTCGCAACCTTCTTCTTAGCTACTGGCTTCTTCTTAGCTGCAACCTTCTTCTTAGCTGCTGACTTCTTCTTAGCAGGAGCCTTCTTAGCAGCCTTCTTTGCAACAGGCTTTGCCTTTGCAACTGGCTTTGGTTCTGGCTTTGGAGCAGGTCCTAGCTTGCGCTCACCTGAGATGACATCCTTCAAACCCTTTGCAGGCAAGAAGCGAGCCTTCTTTGAAGCCTTGATCTTGATTGTTTCGCCAGTAAATGGGTTACGTCCCATGCGTGCCTTGCGATCAACCTTCTTGAACTTACCGAAATCGTTGATCATTACATCTTCGCCTTTGTGCAGGTTGCGAACGATAGTGTCAAAAACGATATCTACAGCGTGTGCTGCTTCCTTCTTGCTGTCGTTGAAATGTGGTGCCAACGCCGCAATGAATTGGGCCTTATTCATTGAAATCCCCTTATTACGCGTAAATGTTAAGCAATCGCTTAACGTATTAATAAACTTACGCGCATATATAGGGTGATTAGACGATTAATGTAGGTGTGTCGCGAATTAATTTTTTGATGAAAACTTCAAAAATCGCTGTTTTTATGCGTAGAAAACCCTCAATTACAAGTTGAGAGTTTTACATCACCACGCTCACCCCTACATAAATCTCATTGATTTACGCTTGCTTTTCGGTAATTATCCGCGAATAGGAAGCGTTGCTGGCTTAAGAGATGTTCGTGATTTCTCAAAAGAATCAATGGAATCAGTGTTTTTAAAGGTCAAGCCGATGTCATCTAGACCCTCCATTAAACGCCAGCGGGTGTAGTCATCTATAGCAAAAGGCAAAACAACGCTGTCATAGCTCACGGTGCGAGTTTCTAGGTCAACACTCACTGATGTAGCTGGATTAGCCTCAATTGCAGCCCAGAGCGCCTCTACATCGCTTTGCTCGATAATCACAGTGAGTAAGCCACCTTTGAGTGAGTTACCACGAAAGATGTCAGCAAAGCGTGAAGAGATAACTGCTTTGAAACCATAGTTCTGCAGTGCCCATACTGCGTGCTCGCGAGAAGAGCCAGTACCAAAATCCACACCTGCCACAAGAATTGTGCCAGCCTTATATTCAGCCTTATTTAACACAAACTGCGGATCACTGCGCCAGGCAGAAAACAAACCATCTTCAAAGCCGCTACGGGTAACGCGCTTTAAATAAACAGCCGGAATAATCTGATCTGTATCAACATTGCTGCGGCGAAGTGGAACCGCGGTGCCGGTGTGCTTAACGAATTTTTCCATGTGTTCTGCTCCTTACAAATCCGCAGGTGATGAGAGAGTTCCACGTAGGGCAGTTGCCGCCGCTACTAGTGGACTTACCAAGTGTGTACGTCCGCCCTTACCTTGGCGGCCTTCAAAGTTACGGTTAGATGTTGAAGCAGAGCGCTCCCCCACAGCCAATTGATCTGGGTTCATTCCCAAACACATAGAGCATCCAGCATTTCGCCATTCAGCTCCGGCATCGATAAATACTTTATCCAGACCTTCTGCTTCAGCCTCAAGTCGAACACGGGCAGATCCTGGAACAACCAACATGCGAAGTGTTGAAGCAATCTTCTTGCCCTTCACTACTTCTGCAGCAGCTCGCAAGTCTTCAATTCGTCCGTTAGTGCAAGAGCCCAAGAAAACAGTGTCAATGGCTATCTTTTTAAGTGGTGTGCCAGCCTCAAGACCCATATAGACAAGTGCGCGCTCTGCGGCCCCTCGTGCTTCTGGATCTGCAATATCTGCTGGATTTGGAACATTTGAACTCAGCGATGAACCTTGTCCTGGGTTAGTACCCCATGTAACAAATGGTTCTAAATCATCAGCCTTGAGATCTACTTCAACATCAAATTTCGCATCACTATCTGTATAGAGCGTGCTCCAGTACTTAACCGTCTCATCAAAGGACTCTGGCGCATGAGGCTTGCCCAAGATGTAATCAAAAGTTGTTTGATCAGGTGCAATCAGACCTGCGCGAGCACCAGCTTCAATAGACATGTTGCACACTGTCATACGAGATTCCATCGACAAAGCACGGATAGCTGAACCGCGATATTCAATGACATAACCCTGGCCTCCGCCAGTACCAATCTTTGCAATGATTGCCAAGATAATATCTTTTGAAGTCACGCCAGTTTTTAGCGTTCCTTCAACATTTATCGCCATGGTCTTTGGTCGAGCCAACGGCAAAGTCTGTGTTGCTAATACATGCTCTACTTCAGAAGTTCCAATGCCAAAGGCCAGAGCACCAAAAGCGCCATGGGTTGAAGTATGTGAATCTCCGCAAACAATTGTCATACCAGGTTGGGTTAAGCCCAGCTGTGGGCCAACTACGTGCACAATCCCTTGGTCTTTATCTCCCAATGAGTGGATGCGCACACCAAACTCTGCACAATTTGCGCGAAGTGTGTCCACCTGCAGCTTTGAAACAGGATCTGCAATTGGCTTATCAATATTTAACGTTGGCACGTTGTGATCTTCAGTAGCAATGGTGAGCTCAGGGCGGCGCACTGTGCGTCCTGCAAGGCGCAGACCATCAAAGGCCTGTGGGCTAGTTACTTCATGAATGAGATGAAGATCGATATACAAAAGATCTGGTTCACCATCGGCAGCACGAACTACATGTTCGGCCCAAATCTTTTCAGCTAGCGTTTTACCCATCAGCTTTTCCTTACTCCTTTATTTGCCATATCATATAGTGGGATGTTAATATCATCCTATGAACAGAAAGAATAGCGGAGTTGGCGTATTAGATAAAGCCGCATCGATTTTAAATACCTTAGAAGCTGGCCCACACTCACTAGCAGAACTCGTTGCTGCCACCGGAATAGCCCGCCCAACAGCCCACCGCTTAGCTGTAGCCCTGGAATTTCACCGCTATGTCGCTCGCGACCTCTCTGGTCGCTTTGTATTGGGCCCACGCGCCGGCGAACTTGGCGCTGCTGCAGGAGAAGATCGTTTACTTGCCGCTGCTGCACCAGCGCTGGCTGCGCTGCGTGATGCAACAGGTGAGAGCGCACAGCTCTATAAGCGACAAGGTGATCAAAGAATTTGTGTTGCTGTTGCAGAGCGTTTATCAGGTCTTCGTGACTCTGTTCCTGTTGGCGCAGCGTTAACAATGCAGGCGGGTTCTGCTGCGCAGATTTTACTTGCGTGGGAAGATAGCGAAAAGATTCATCGCGGTGTTGCAAATGCCAGATTTACCGCCGCACAACTTGCTGCAGATCGCCGCCGTGGTTGGGCGCAATCTGTAGGAGAGCGCGAAGCTGGAGTCACTTCTGTTTCTGCCCCAGTTCGCGGACCTAACGGAAAAGTTATTGCAGCGGTCAGTATCAGTGGACCAATTGAGCGTTTAGGTCGACAGCCCGGCCGCGTTCATGCCGCAGCCGTAGTTGCTACAGCTGCTCGCCTGAGTGAATATCTAGCTCGCGAATAACACGGCCAATAACACCAAAGCCAAATCCTTTGCGTTGTAGCAGGGATTGAATTCTACGAATCTGAACCTCTGGTTCTAATCTAGACATAGTTGAATACTTTTTCATCGCCAAAGAAAAAGCTGTTTGGTATTCAGATTCATCATCGATCTCATCTAGGGCCTCATCGATTGCGCTTTGATCTACTCCCCTGGTGCGCAGCTCTCCTGCAATGATTCGCTTAGATAATTTCTTAGCCTTATGGCGCGATTGAGTCCAGGCTTTAGCAAACTCAGCATCATTGATTAAACCGTTTTGCGTTAATTTATAGATTGTTGCGTTAGCAACTTCATCCTCAACGCCACGTTTTTTAAGGTGAGCCAAGAGCTCACCCTTACTCTTGGCCCGCGCAACCAAAGCATTTTGTGCGATGGCATATGCGATTGAGTAAGGGTCAGCCTCTTGGTCAACCTTTGAAAATTGCAGGCTAATTAGAAATCAACCTCAGCAGTGGCTTCATCGATAGCTGCGATCAGATCTGCATCTACCTCGATTGGCTTAAAGTGATCGCGAATCTTGGTTTCAATCTCATTAGCTAGATCTGGGTTATCGATAAGGAATGTACGTGCATTTTCCTTGCCTTGACCCAGCTGATCGGCTTCATATGTATACCAAGCACCAGACTTCTTCACGATTCCAACTTCTGATCCAAGATCGATTAAAGAGCCTTCACGTGAGATACCTGTGCCGTAAATGATGTCGAACTCTGCTTGCTTAAATGGTGGAGCCATCTTGTTCTTAACAACCTTAACGCGAGTACGGTTGCCGACTGCATCCTGACCATCTTTAAGGGTCTCTATACGACGGATATCTAAACGAACTGATGCATAGAACTTTAACGCTTTACCACCAGTTGTTGTTTCAGGTGAACCAAAGAAGACACCGATCTTTTCACGCAACTGGTTAATAAAGATTGCAGTTGTCTTTGATTGATGAAGTGCACCAGTAATTTTACGTAGAGCTTGTGACATAAGGCGTGCCTGAAGACCCATATGAGAATCTCCCATTTCGCCTTCAATTTCAGCACGTGGAACAAGTGCTGCAACGGAGTCAACGACAACTAGATCAAGTGCACCTGAACGGATAAGCATGTCCATAATTTCAAGTGCTTGCTCACCAGTATCTGGTTGTGAAACAAGAAGTGCATCAATGTCAACGCCAAGCTTCTTTGCATACTCTGCATCAAAAGCGTGCTCAGCATCGATGAATGCACAGATACCGCCTGCAGCTTGCGCATTTGCAATTGCATGCAATGTGAGAGTTGTCTTACCTGAAGACTCTGGTCCGTAGATTTCTACGATTCGACCGCGGGGCAATCCGCCAATACCAAGTGCGATATCAAGTGCGATTGAACCAGTTGGAATTACTTCAACAATCTGGTTTTGACGATCCGACATCTTCATTACTGAGCCTTTTCCAAATTGACGTTCGATCTGGGCTAGGGCTGTATCGAGCGCTTTTTGGCGTTCGCTTGTAGCTTTTTCTTGTGCAGCTTCGTTAGCTTTATTACTTTTTTCAGTAGCCACTTACTTTCCTTTCGATAGAACGTCGTATGACGTTTGGTCCTGGCCCAGAAGGTACGGAGACCTAACGACGGACCGCAGCACTCGGGGGAAGAGCTGTGGGCGGAGGTTAGAACCGCTCTGGTTGTACTCGGATAGAATATCCGAACATCTGTTCGAAAGGTAGCAGGAGGCACTGACAAATATGAGCGTGTCGCCAGCGTTGTGCGGGCCCATACTTACCCCCATGCTCATCCTGCTTCCCCCCAGTGAGAAAAAGGCGGCAGAGCCAGGCCCAGCTATCACCGTCTATACCGGCGTGCTCTATCAAGGCCTGGGCTGGGCAACGCTGGGCACATCTGGCCAAAACCGAGCACAGAAATCAATCGCAATCATCTCGGCTAAGTACGGAAGCCTCAAATGCCTTGATCTCATTGAGCCTTACAAAGAAAAAATAGATGTAGCCCAGATGCGCGCACCGATTACTAAGGCTCTAGATGCCATTGAAAGCGATTTGATTATCGACTGCCGTTCATCAACCTATCAAAGCGTTTGGACTCCCCCGGCCGATAAGTGCGTTGAGATAAAAGTGTTCAGCAAAGTCGATGGTGTGAAGAAAGTGATCACTCATATGTCTAAAAAGACTCGCGGTGAAGTAACGCGCCTGTTGCTGCTCTCTCAAACGATTCCCACGAATCCCCACGAGCTGGCAGAGATTGTTTCGACAGCTTTTGATTGCGAGCTTTTTAAACCGAATAGTAAAGAGCCTTGGGTCTTAGAGGTTATCGCTCACTAGTTTCTTTAATAATTCTGACAATCATTTGCGGGTAATCCCACATCGGTGCATGGCCGCAGTTATCAATGACTAACCACGTGCTATGAGCAGGTGCTAGCGAGCGCTCTTGTGAATGTGGGTATGGCAAAGTGTTATCTGTGTCGCCAAAGAGAATTGTTACAGGAACACTTTGCGGCACATGCGCCTCAAAACGCTTTCCTAACATCCCATCCCAGGTAGGGAAATATCCCGTTGCATGCCCCATTGCATATGCTGAGTCATAACAGATTTCATAACTTAACTCGCGCCACTTTGGACTTACGTTTGAATATCCAATCTTGCGCAAGGCAATTGCATGCAAACCCACTCTAATTAATGGTCTTAGGACTTTAGCCATGTAATAAGACTGCGCTTCACTAGGTAGGCGCCCTGAAGCAGGTTTTAGCCATAGGCCAGCAGGTGCAAGACCTGTCAGAGAATTAATGCGCTCTGGTTGATCTGCGCCCATCTCAAGTGCAATCCACCCGCCCAGTGAATTGCCTGCAACATGAAACTCATGTATCCCATACTCACTCTCAACGCTGTCAAAGATTGCCCTGCCCAGTGATCTGGGATCCATTGCCTGAGCTTTGATATATGCACTATTGCCATGACCTGGCAGATCAACAGTTATCACGCGAAAGCTCTGCGAGAGTGCGGGGATGATGGGCTTAAATGCTGTTGCAGCCGATCCCAGCCCGTGAATTAAAACTAAGGGTGGGTGGCTCTGATTTGTTTGCGTCAGGGTTGTAGCAAGGATCATTGTTAGTACTTATATTTTTCTGTCTCTTTAGGATGCGCTCTACATACCGCTTTCCAAATCTCATCTGCCTCAAGGCCGGCAGCTAGAGCCTCATTAACGGTTTTGCTACCTAATTCTGAGATGGCGATATCGGTGGGAAAGTGTGAATGCTCGCCAAATGAAAGCGCTAAACGCTCACGAAGATCAGAGATTCGCACGGGCAATAAGAAACTCTGCTTGAAGTCTTGAATCCTCTGGAGTCAGTGGCTGAATCGCTTGGCCAATTAACCAGCGTGTTGCAAGGTCAGCTAAAACCTGTGAACCAAGAATCATTGCTAGAGCATCATTGAACTGCATCCAAAGCGGATGTGAGGTTGCTACCATTACTTGAGTTAAAGGTGCTGGATCTGCAACACGCATCTTGGCAAGTGCTGCATCTGATGAGATTTGAATTGATAAAACTTCTAGTGCATCAGTGGGATTTGATGCACTCTGGGCAATGCTTACTAACCTGCGGATCTCTAAATCACAGAGCGCAGCAAGGACTGATTCTTTATCTCGGTAGTGGTTATAGAGAGTCGCTCTGGAAACTTGAGATGTGTCAGCGATTTCGATCATAGACATCTTGGCTAAACCAACAGTTGCAATTAAATGCTTAGCACCTTCAAGGATTGCACTTTGTGTGCGGCGATGTGTTGCAGCTTGTGGTGCGTATTTATTAAGCGGCATCGACGACAGTAAGAGTGACGCTCTCGCGGCTCTTTAACTCAAGCGCTACGTCATTGAAAACACCAGAGAGTGAAAGACCTAGCGCTACACAAATAGCGTTAAGGAGTTCAGATGATGCTTCCTTTTGTCCACGTTCTACTTCAGATAAGTAACCTAGTGAGACACGGGCATCACGTGCAACATCGCGCAATGTGCGATTTTGTGATGTGCGGGCAGCGCGAAGTGTGAGACCAACTGCTTCACGAACTAGAACCACGGGCCCACCTCCTTTTTTACGCTCGGTCCCTAAGGATACGCGCAAAGGTGGCAATGGCGCTTGCTGTAGCTGCGTTTCGCACAGATTCTCGCTCACCAGATAAGGATAATTCGATGCTCTGACATACCGGACCGGCAATAGCTACCCACACCGCACCTACTGGGTGACCATCTAATGGGTTAGGTCCAGCAACTCCTGTGGTGCCAATTGCCCATGTTGTTCCAAAAGATTTCAACGCACCTTGCGCCATAGCAATTGCAACTTCTTCACTGATTGCAGAGTATTCGGCAATAAGTGCGGGATCAACTCCCAAATGTGAACTCTTTATCTCATCCCGGTAGGCAGTTGTGCCACCAACAAAAACATCAGATGCCCCAGCGATCGTAACGATGGCAGAGCTAACAGCTCCTGCGGTTAAAGACTCTGCGGTACTAAGAGTTTCACCACGAGCACGTAAGTCATCAACTACTTGCGCTGCAAGGCTGATGATTTCGGCAGGTAGTGCCATGTGCTTGTTTTCCTAACTCTTAGTGAACGCTGATTTTACATAGTAAGCCCCAGTAACGATAGTCAAGGTCACGGCTATATACATAAATCCATCGCGGAACCAGTAGAGCGAGGAGCTTAAAGGTAAGACATAGAAGCCAACTCCAAAGTTTTGCATCGTGGCCTTGATTTTGCCACCTTTGTTGGCAGGAATGACTCCTCGATTGAGAATCATCAAACGGAAAATCGTAATCCCAATCTCTCGAACCAAGATAACAACCGTGATCCACCATGGCATGCGCCCAAGAATTGATAGGGAAATCATGGCAGTACCGATCATTACTTTGTCTGCAACTGGATCTAAAAACTTTCCAAACTCTGTAATGGTATTTCGGCTACGGGCTAATTTGCCGTCAAGAATATCGCTTAATCCAAGAATGAAAAAGACACACCAGGAAATGTATTGCCAAGTGGGATCATCGCCACCATTTTTAAAAAGTGTGTAAGCACCAACTGGCACAAGCAATAACCGCATGACGGTTATAAAGTTAGGAGTAACAAATCCTGGCAACTTCATATTGGCTTTGCCACCAAATCAGCGCCCATGGAATCAATGACCACAGCATTAACATATTGGCCAGCCTTGAAATCTGTTCCAATAAAAGTAGTGCTTCCATCAACTTCTGGACCTTGGTGGGCAGCGCGCCCTTCTTGGAGTTCAGCATCTTCGATCAACACTCGAACAGTCTCGCCAATGCGAGCTTGTGCACGCAATGAGACCATTTCATCGGCTAGGGAAGAAAGTGTTTCCACACGCTGGGCTATTACTTCTTGATCAATCTTGCCATCAATCTTTAACGCTTCGGTGTTATCTTCATCAGAATATCCAAAAATTCCCACAGCATCTAACTTCGCTTCAGTTATAAAGCTTGCTAACTCATCAAAATCTTCCTGCGTCTCACCTGGGAATCCAACAATAAAGTTGGAGCGAATTCCCGCCTCTGGTGATAACACGCGGATTTGATTGATTAAATGTAGAAACTTTTCATTATCGCCAAAGCGACGCATGCGTCGTAGTACTGAGGGTGAAGAGTGCTGAAAAGATAGATCAAAATAAGGAACTGTCTTTGGCGTTGCAATCATCGCTTGAATCAAAGTTGGTCGCATCTCTGCGGGCTGTAGGTATGAAAGTCGGACTCGCTCAACACCTTCGATAGCTGCAATCTCAGGCAGTATCTTCTCCATCAACTGAAGATCACCTAAATCTTTTCCATAGGAGGTTGTATTTTCACTGACCAAGAAGAGTTCGCTAACACCATTGGCCACTAACCAGCGTGCCTCATCCAAGATCTCATGGGGACGGCGTGAAATAAATGAACCTCTAAAATATGGAATCGCACAGAACGAACAACGCCGATCACAGCCTGATGCAATTTTAAGTGGAGCCCACGGTGCATCACCTAAGCGCTTACGGGAAAATTCGGTGCTTTCGCGAGTTTCGGCGCGATCGGCAGGAGCAATAGGAAGGAGAGCTCGACGATCACGTGGAATATGAGGCGTATGTGAATTACCTGCAACGATTGATTGTAACCTTGCTGAAATATCTTGATAGTCATCAAAACTTAAAATCGCATCAGTATCAGGTAATGCTTCTGCTAATTCATTGCCGTAACGCTCAGCCATGCAGCCAACCGCAACTACTGCGCGCGTCTGGCCATGTCCTTTGAGTGAGTTTGCCTCAAGTAGAGCGTCAATTGAATCTTTTTTAGCTGACTCAATAAAGCCACATGTATTTACTAAGGCAACTTCAGCTGATTCAACATCATCAACTAAGGTCCAACCATCAGCTGCTAAACGACCAGCCAACTCCTCTGAATCAACTTCATTTCGAGAGCACCCTAAAGTGACAACTGCTACGGTGCGCTTCATTTGGCAAATCTTAGCGGGTTATGAATCGACTCCGTACGACACGCTAACTACCTCACCATCTATGCCAATGGCCTCAATTTTCTTGCCATTTACTTTCAGATCTACTCCTCCAGCATTACCAACTTTGAGATTGAGTTGTGAATCTGAGGAAAATGTCTTAACTGCCCCTCTCGATATTTGACCACTAAAGAGAGTTCTTCCAGCAGCATCAGAAACAAAGAGCCACGACTTATCACGGGAGGCATTGATGACTACCTCAACACCGGTTCCAGTCGAGAAAGTATTTTGAGGCGATGGATTTGCTGATGGGGATTCAGCCTGAGTTTCTGAAGCGGATGGTGTTGCACTTGCCGACGGCTTAGCACTTACTACATCGCTAGAAGTCGTATTTGAAATTATGACTTGGGCAACACCAACTACAAAAAGCGAAACCACCGAAATCATCACTAGCACTTTCCAAGAAATTTTGCGAGATTCTTGAGGCGGGCGCATAACACTATTTTCAACAAGCAAATCTTTCATAGAACGAACTTCACCGCCCTGTTCTTCTTCATAAAGACGGATGAACTCTTTTTGATTTGCTTTTAAAGTTGTGGCGATGTTTCGGACGTGGCCACGTGCATAAGTTTCGCCACCGCAATGCTCAAAATTATCTTTTTCAATCTCGCTCAAAACACTCGTGCGAATATTTGTTTTGGCAGCCAAATCTTCAAGTGAAAGGCCCGCGCCTTTACGCGCCTTAGCAATCAAAGATCCTAGCGACATCGTGGTTTGTCCTTAAGGGGAAATACTTCTGCCGATGAGAGGGCAAGTCTAGAACTAGGGCGTCCCCCGTGGCTATAGGGGAGCATGAGAATAGAGGGTGAAATGTGGGCTAACACCCAGCAATGATTAGCTTTAGTAATTCCGCAACGTCGCAATGACGGAATCTAGTTCATCCGGTTTCACCAGAACAGTTCGGGCCTTGGATCCTTCAGATGGTCCAACAATTCCACGAGACTCCATTAGATCCATCAAACGCCCAGCTTTAGCAAAACCAACGCGTAGCTTTCTTTGCAACATAGATGTTGAACCAAACTGTGTTCCAACAACTAATTCAACTGCTTGTAACAAAATATCTAAATCATCGCCGATTTCTTTATCAACCATCTTGGGATGTGATTGAACTGCAGTTACGTCATCGCGATAGCGCGGTTTTAACTGCTTCTTCACATGTGTTGTGACCGCTTCAATTTCGCGCTCTGACACATAAGCACCTTGAATACGAACCGCACGACTAGTACCCATTGGAATAAAGAGAGCATCCCCCTGTCCAACAAGTTTTTCAGCACCTGGGCTATCTAAAATAACTCTGCTATCTGCTAAAGAACTCGTGGCAAATGAGAGTCTGGAAGGAACATTTGCTTTAATCAGACCCGTAACAACATCCACGGAAGGACGCTGCGTTGCAAGCACTAAGTGAATACCAGCAGATCTAGCCAACTGCGTAATACGCACAACAGATTCTTCAACTTCCTTTGCTGCCACAATCATTAAATCTGCAAGCTCATCAATGATTACAAGTAAGTATGGATAAGGCTCAACGGTTCGATCACTTCCGAGAGGCACTATTACCTTACCGGCACGAACGGCCTTATTGAAATCATCTATATGTCTAAAACCAAATGTTGAAAGGTCTTCATAGCGCAAATCCATCTCGCGTACTACCCAGGTAAGTGCATCAGCTGCCTTTTTGGGGTTAGTAATAATCGGTGTAATTAAATGTGGAATACCTTCATAGGCAGTTAATTCAACGCGCTTCGGATCGATTAGGACTAAGCGAACTTCATCTGGTGTAGCACGAACTAAAATTGAAGTAATCATGGCGTTAATCATTGAAGATTTACCAGCACCGGTTGCACCTGCAACTAAAAGGTGAGGCATTTTTGCAAGGTTTGCACACACAAAATTGCCTTCAACATCTTTTCCTAGCGCAACCAACATAGGGTGGTGATCTTGACCGGCAACAGATGAGCGCAAAACATCACCTAAGGCAACGATTTCACGATCAGCATTTGGGATTTCAATTCCTACGGCAGATTTGCCTGGAATTGGCGAAAGAATTCGCACATCACCACTGGCAACGGCATAAGAAATATTCTTAGCAAGGGCGGTAATGCGCTCAACTTTGACTGCATTTCCCAGTTCAACTTCATAGCGCGTAACCGTTGGCCCACGCATAAAGCCAGTTACTTGGGCATCAATTTCAAATTGCGCAAAGACTTCGGTCAGCGCAGCGACTACTAAATCATTAGCTTTGCTCTTTGCTTTTGCAGCAGGGCCGGTGCGCAGCAAATCGGCTGGAGGTAACTCATATGTTGAATCAGGGGTGAGTAAGAGTTGTTCGGGTCGCTTAGTAGCAGTTTCTGCAGTTACGACAGGGGTACTAGGTATTGGAACTGTGAACTCTTCATCAAAGCTTTCTTCATCTAACTCCTCGTCATCTTCTCCTGGCTCGTTCCAGGCAGCAACGATAGGTGTTTCAAAAGGTGGGGTATCTGTGATTTCGAAATCTTCAACCTTGATGGGTCTTTCAGCTCGCTTGGACCATAACCAACTAGCACTGGATGTAAGGCGATCTAGAAGTTGTGAAACCGGTGTTGCTGTTACAACAAGTAAGCCAAAGATAAACACAAGAACTAAGACTGGATAGGTCAGAACCGAAGTCATCAGTGAAACTAATGGAGTAGTTACTGCGTAACCAATCCAGCCACCACCTTCGCGCATTGCGGTTGCGCCTGTACCAAAGGAGCCATTAAGTAAGTGTGAAATACCAGTTGATGAAAGCAGTAGCGCCAAAGTGCCTACGACTACTCGACCAAGAGCAGCCTTGTCCTCTGGGGTTCTAAATAGCTTAAAGGCAAAATAAATCAAAATAATGGGTGTGGCAAAACCGATGCGACCAAAGCCTCCATAAACAAAGGCATAGACCGCACGACCAACAATGTTGTTGGCATGAAACCATGTTCCTGCTGTGGCAACGAGAGCGAGAATAAGAATAAGAAAAGCAACTCCATCGCGTTGGTGTGCTGGATCTAAATCACGAGCACCACGAGCAATAAAGCGAACTGAATTACCAAGAATTTTTGCGATGAATCGCCAGATTGCGCCTAAGCCTCTTCCGAGCGCGCCGCCTACTGCGCCGCTTTTGGATTTAGATTTTTTCTTAGCCACACTCCCCATCGTAAAGGATGAGTAATTTCTTAACGCCTAGGCGCGCCGCTCTTAAACTTCAATAACAACGGGGACAATCATCGGCTTTCGGCGATGTTCTCCCCCAACCCATCCGCCAACGGTCTTTCGGACAATCTGCGAAAGCTGATGTGTTCCATTAATTCCTTCGGCAACTGCAGCAGCCAATGCCTTCTCAATCTTTAATTTCACATCATCAAAGAGCGCCATATCTTCATTGAAACCACGTGCATGGATATCGGGCCCAGCAACGATCTTTCCGCTTTGTGAATCAATGACCACAATGACGGAAATGAATCCCTCTTCACCAAGAATGCGACGATCCTTCAGTGATGCTTCAGTAATGTCACCAATACTTTGTCCATCGACATAAACAAATCCGCATGGCACAGCGCCAACAACTTGTGCTTCATGATCGATTAAATCAACAACAACGCCATTTTCAATGATCAATGCATTTGATCGTGGAAGCCCAGCTTGAATAGCAAGCTCTGCATTTGCCTTCATATGGCGCCATTCACCGTGGATGGGCATGACATAGCGGGGCTTAACAATGTTGTAGCAGTAGAGAAGTTCACCTGCAGCTGCATGTCCTGAAACATGGACCATTGCATTAGCTTTGTGAACAACCTTGGCACCAAAGCGAGTTAACTCATTAATGACTCTAAAGACTGAGTTCTCATTTCCGGGAATCAAGGAGGAAGCCAAAATAACTGTGTCACCCTCGCCCACACGAATCTGGTGGTCCCCATTTGCCATGCGCGATAGCGCTGCCATCGGTTCACCTTGTGAACCTGTACAAATTAAAACAACATTGTCATCAAAGGAGTCCAGATCCTTTGCATCCATAACGATTCCAGGCGGAATAGTTAAGTAACCCATATCTTGCGCAATCTTCATATTGCGAACCATGGAGCGTCCAATAAAGATAACTTTCCTGTTGTGTATTACCGCTGTATCGATTACCTGTTGAACGCGGTGCACATGGGATGAAAATGAAGCAACAATTACTCGGCGCTTAGTTGAACCGATAACGCGATTAAGTGCGGGCATAATTTCGCGCTCTGAAGGTGTAAAGCCTGGAATGTCAGCATTGGTTGAATCAACCATAAATAGATCAACGCCTTCTTCACCCAAACGAGCAAAAGTGCGCAGATCTGTAATACGACCATCGAGTGGAAGTTGATCCATCTTAAAATCACCAGTTGCTAGAACTCGGCCCGCATCTGTGTTGATAACCACTGCTAGCGCATCTGGAATCGAGTGGTTTACGGCAACAAACTCAAGTTCAAATGGTCCAACATCTTCATGTCCACCTTCACGAACTTCGCGTGTGAGCGGAGTGATTCTGTGCTCTTTAAGCTTTGCTGTGACAAGGGCCAGCGTGAGGGCTGATCCATAGATCGCAATGTCTCCACGCTCGCGCAGTAAATAAGGGACCGCGCCGATATGGTCCTCGTGACCATGTGTTAGAAACATTCCAACAACATCATCTAAGCGATCACGAATATATGAGAAATCGGGAAGAATTAAATCGATTCCCGGCTGCGTATCTTCAGGAAATAGAACACCACAATCAACAATTAATAGCTTTCCTTTAGTTTCAAATACGGTCATGTTTCGACCGATTTCACCTAAGCCGCCCAAAGCGACAATGCGCAATCCCCCTTTTACTAAAGCTGAGGGTAATCCGAGATCTGGGTGAGGATGATTCATTATTTAAGTACTACGCCACCTGCGCGTAGGTCGTCACGCAACTGCGCAACTTGCGCATCTGTTGCATCGACTAGAGGAAGACGGGTATATCCACCAGGTAGACCCATTAATGTCAGTGCGGCTTTTGTCATGATGGCACCTTGTGTGCGGAATGTTCCAGTAAGTACTGGAAGTAATTGCTGATGAATTTCTAGTGCACGGGCAGGATTTCCTGCAAACCAAGCATTGAGCATTTCTTTTAGCTCTGATCCAACTGTGTGACCACACACTGAAACAAAACCAACTGCTCCCACTGATAGAAGTGGCAAATTGAGGATGTCATCACCTGAATACACAGGGATTCCACAACGCTTGATTACCCAAGAGGTTGCTGCAACATTTCCTTTAGCATCCTTGAGCGCAACAATTGAAGGGTGTTCGAAGAGTTCAACGATTGTGTCCGACTCAATCTCTACTCCCGTGCGACCAGGAATGTCATAGAGCATCATTGGTAAACCAGTTGCGTTGGCCATTGCCAAAAAGTGAGCCTTGATCCCAGCTTGTGGTGGCTTATTGTAATAAGGAGTAACTACCAAAATTCCATCTGCGCCTGCTGCTTCGCTGCGCTTGGCTTGGTTGATTGAATAATCAGTTTCATTATCACCAGCACCAGAAACAACCTTGATGTTTGCTCCGACTACACGCTTAACAACCTTGATGATCTCCTCTTTTTCAGAGGATTTAGTCGTAGGAGCTTCACCTGTTGTGCCATTGACAACTATTCCATCGTGACCTGTTTTAACGAGATGATCAGCGATTTTTTCAACGCCATCCCAATCAATAGAGCCATCTTTTTTAAATGGCGTGACCATTGCGGTCAACATGCGGCCAAATGGCGCTGGCGTACTCATGCGGGTAACTCTACCCGTTTTATGGGGCGATGCGACCAGACTTTTCGAAGGCCCCGTATGTAAGCGGCATTAATTTAGCGAATTCGGCTTCCATTTTCTCAGCCACCATCTCAATTTCGCGTTGCGGATAGCTTGGAAAGTGTGAGCCCTCACGGGATGTACGAAGGGATAAAAAGTTCATTAGTGCACGGGCATTCATAGATACATACATAGATGAATATGTGGCCACGGGTAAAACAGCACGCGCAACTTCGCGAGCAACGCCGGCATCTAACATCTTTTGATAACTATCGTAGGCAACTACGTAAGCAGCCTTCATTGAATTAACAGTAATTTCAAATTGCTCAGTTGTGCCATCTTCAAATGTGTAGGCACCAGTCTTGCCAACTTGAATGAGTTTGCGTTCCTTAGATGGAATATAGAAAACAGGTTTTAATTCGCGGTAACGGCCACTCTCTTCATTGTATGAAGCGATGCGATGGCGCATGAATTCACGGAAAACAAAAATTGGGGCAGAGATGAAGAAAGTCATTGATGTATGTTCAAAAGGTGAACCATGGCGCTCACGTGCGAGGTAGTTAATTAAGCCGGCAGAGCGAGCTGGGTCTTCACCAATCTCTTCCATTGATTGCTCACCAGCAGTTGAAACACGTGCTGCCCAGATTACATCAGCATCACTTGCACTGGCTTTTACTAATTCAACGGTTACATCGTCTCTAAATATGATTTCCTCAGGCATCCCCACACCCTATAAGGGGCCGGGTTTGAGTCTTTGGATATCTACGGCAGAATGTCTGCGTGTCCAGAATCGAATCCACCACATTTCGCGACTCTCTGAGCGTTTCCATCACAGTTGGGGCATATGGAACCGCTTTCGGAGCTGCTGCGGTTGCAAATGGCTTTTCACTTCTGCAAACGTGCTTGTTATCACTTCTCACATTTTCTGGTGCATCACAGTTTGCAGTTATCGGAGTTCTCGGTGCTGGGGGCGGTGCGATAAGTGGAATTGCAACAGCATCTCTGCTTGGAATGCGAAATGGTTTGTATGGCGTGATTATGGCGCCTACATTGAAAGTTAAGGGATTCAAGCGAATTGTCGCCGCCCAAATAACAATTGACGAATCAACTGCAGTTGCATTAGGTCAAGAAGTTCTCGGAGAAAAAGCCATGCGCCAAGGTTTTTGGTTCACTGGTTTTGGTGTCTTTCTATTCTGGAATCTGTTCACATTGGCCGGAGCCCTTGGCGCGCAAGCCATGGGAGATATTCGTGCATGGGGTCTTGATTCTGCGGTACCAGCAGCGTTCTTAGGTCTTGTGTGGCCACGCTTGAAAACTAATCGTGATCGTATCCTTGCAATCGGCTGTGTGCTCTTTGCTCTTGCGATGACGCCTATTTTGCCGGCAGGGCTCCCGATCATTGCAACAGCATTTATTGCCATAGTAGCTGGGCTGCGCAAATGAACTCATTTTGGATAGCAACGATAGGGACGAGCGTTATTGCTTTTGCTCTCAAATACGCTGGCCATAATGTGCCAGAGAGAATTTTTGCCCATCCTAAAGTTCAATCTATTAACGCTTTGATTCCTATTGCACTACTGAGCGCGCTAGTTGCCGTGCAAACCTTCACCGAAAAATCACAACTCATGATTGATCATCGATTAGCAGGCGTATCGGCTGCCGTTATAGCCCTTATTCTGAAAGCGCCATTTCCCGTTGTAGTACTAAGTGCAGCTCTTACATCAGCTGCAATCTATAACTGGTTCTAGATAATTTTGAGAGCTTGAAGCTTTGCCTTCAAGTCATTATCTGAAGGCTCAGTTAAGTGAGTGCCGTCAGAGAAAACAATGACTGGGATTGACCGCATCCCGCCGTTAATTTTAAGAACCATTTCTTCTGCTGCAGAGTCAGATTCAATATCCAGCAATGTGTACTCCACATTGAGCTGATCCAGCAAACGCTTTGAACGACGGCAATCTCCGCACCATTCTCCGCTATACATCGTGATTTGATCTTTTGACATGTGGTTTTCCCTTTACATGAACTTGTCTAGGCCATATGTGAGGCCTGGATGTGAAACTACATTTCTAATACCAAGGATAACTCCTGGCATAAATCCTGCTCGATCATATGAATCGTGACGAATCGTTAACGTCTCACCTAATCCCCCAAAAATTACTTCTTGGTGTGCAACTAATCCTCGCGCTCGTACTGAGTGCACTGGAATATCTCCCACTTTTGAACCGCGAGCACCATCGAGCGCGGTTGTTGTAGCATCAGGTTGCATACCAAGTCCTGCTTCTTTGCGGGCTTTGCTCATGAGTTCTGCTGTTCGAGATGCCGTGCCACTTGGTGCATCTACTTTAAGTGGATGATGGAGTTCAATAATTTCAGCCGATTCAAAATAACGTGCTGCTTTTTCAGCAAATTGCATCATAAGGACTGCGCCAATAGCAAAGTTAGGCGCAATCAAAACACCAACCGAAGGATTTGCAGCCAGCCAACCTTTAACTTTCCCAAGTTTGGCATCATCAAAGCCAGATGTGCCGACTACAACGTTTATTCCAGCATCAATAAGAAATTCCAGATTTGTCATGATGCTATCTGGAGTAGTGAAATCAACAACTACTTTTGCACCAGAATCCTTTAATTGATCAAGTGAATCGCCAAAATCTAGGGCTGCAACAAGTGCTAAACCTTCGGCAGCTTCAACGGCCTTAACGACTTCGGCGCCCATGCGTCCTTTAGCTCCAAGGACTGCAACGTTTATCATTTCAACACCTTTTCAAATTTCGACGTGTTCTTAAACGGACCCACAAGTGCAAGCGTAGGTGTTTTAGTCAAAAAGGTGCTAGCAATTTCGCGAATGTCTTGCTCATTTACGCGTGAGATTGATTTCAAAATATCGTCAAAACCCGTAACTTGGCCATAAACAATCTCATTCTTACCAATTCTAAACATGCGCGAGCCTGAGTCTTCTTGGCTCAAAACAAGTGAGCCGCGAACGGCGCCCTTAGCCCTTTCAATCTCTTCATGCGTCATTCCATTACCGACAACATCGGCTAGGACTTCGCGAATAATCTCCACAACTTCAATAGCTTTTGCTGGATTACAACCTGCATAAAAACCAATTTGGCCACTTCCTGCATATTGCTGGGCATATGCATAGACAGAGTAAGCAAGACCCCGCTTTTCACGAATCTCTTGGAATAAACGTGATGACATTCCGCCACCGAGTGCAGAAGCTAAGACACCCATTGCAAAGCGGCGATCATCATGTCGGGCAACACCCTCCATGCCATAAAACATATGTGCTTGTTCAGTCTTGCGCGAGATTAACCCAACGCTCTGTTGCTTAACTTTCTTATCTTGTGTATTTGAGCGAAGCACAGGAGCACCCATGACATCAAGAAAACCATCAACAGAAAGAGCTGCTTCAACCATTGCAACTACCTTTTTGTGTTTGATATTTCCAGCAACTGCCACAACAAGATCTTGTGGTAAATAACGCTTCTTATAATAGTTATTGACTGTACTGCGAGACATGCCCTTAATTGAGGCAACGGTTCCCAAAATTGGACGCCCTAATGGAGTGTCTCCGTAGTAAGTCTCGGCATAGAGATCATGGACTAAATCACTTGGATCATCATCGCGCATCGCGATCTCTTCAAGAACAACCTTGCGTTCAGCATCAACATCGAGGGCCGAGACAACTGAAGATGTAATCAAATCTGAAATCACATCAATTGCCATAGGCAAATCAGTATCAATCACACGTGCATAGAAGCAGGTGTATTCCTTTGAGGTAAAGGCATTCATCTCGCCACCGACTGACTCAATCGATGATGAGATTTCAAGTGCTGTGCGTCGAGCAGTTCCCTTAAAGAGTAAATGCTCTAGAAAGTGAGAAGCCCCAGCAGTTGCCGGGGATTCATCACGAGATCCAACATTTACCCAGATACCAATTGCGGCACTGCGCACCGAAGAAACTTCTTCAGTGACGATGCGCAGACCGCTAGGTAAAACTGAACGACGTACGCTCATTTATTCAGCAGAACCAGTTGTTCCATCTTCAAGAACTGGAACCAAAGACAACTTGCCCTTTGGATCAATCTCGCCGATTTCAACCTGAATCTTGTCGCCAACCTTCATGACTTCTTCTAAGTTTTCAATGCGCTTTCCGCCATGCATCTTGCGAATCTGCGATACGTGGAGCAAGCCATCTTTACCTGGCATCAAAGAGATGAAAGCACCAAATGCTGCAAGCTTTACAACGGTACCGAGGTAGCGCTCTCCAACTTCTGGCATCTGTGGGTTAGCAATTGCATTTATTTGAGCACGTGCAGCTTCAGCTGATGGACCATCAACTGCACCGATATAAATTGTGCCGTCATCTTCAATTGAGATATCTGCGCCAGTTTCATCTTGGATCTGGTTAATAATCTTGCCCTTAGGTCCGATTACTGCACCAATCTGATCTACTGGAATTTTCACAGAGATAATGCGTGGAGCAAATGGACTCATCTCATCTGGGCCATCAATTGCCTCATTCATTACATCTAAAATCGCAAGACGCGCTTCCTTAGCTTGGTGCAATGCACCAGCTAGAACTGAAGCAGGAATTCCATCAAGCTTTGTATCTAGCTGCAAGGCTGTAACGAAGTCCTTTGTTCCAGCGACTTTAAAGTCCATATCGCCAAATGCATCTTCTGCACCAAGGATGTCTGTAAGTGCTACGTACTCGACCTTGCCATCGACAGTGTCAGAGATAAGACCCATTGCAATACCTGCAACCGGTGCGCGTAATGGAACACCTGCGTTATAAAGGGCAAGAGTTGATGCACAAACAGATCCCATAGATGTTGATCCATTTGAACCAAGTGCTTCAGAGACCTGACGGATTGCGTAAGGGAACTCCTCGCGAGTTGGAAGTACTGGAATCAAAGCACGCTCAGCAAGTGCACCGTGGCCGATTTCGCGGCGCTTAGGTGTACCAACACGACCAGTCTCACCAGTTGAATATGGTGGGAAGTTGTAGTTGTGCATATAACGCTTATGGTTTTCAGGGTTCAACGTATCTAGCTGTTGTTCCATCTTGAGCATGTTAAGCGTTGTGATTCCAAGAATCTGCGTCTCTCCACGTTCAAAGATCGCTGAACCATGAACACGAGGAATTACTTCAACCTCTGCAGATAGTGCACGAATATCGCGCAATCCACGTCCATCGATACGGATCTTGTCACGCAAAACGCGCTGGCGAACTAGCTTCTTAGTTAATGAACGAAACGCTGCAGGAACTTCCTTTTCGCGGCCTTCAAAAGCTGCTGAAACTGATTCCTTGGTTGATGCAGAAATCTGATCAATTGTTGTTTCGCGCTCTTGCTTTCCAGCAATTGTTAGCGCCTTAGCAAGATCTTTTCCGGCTGCCTTTTCAACAGCTGAAAATACATCATCTTGATAATCAAGGAAGACAGGAAACTGTGCAGTTGGCTTTGCGGCCACCTTTGCAAGCTTTGACTGTGCTTCGCAGAGAATTTTGATGAATGGCTTTGCAGCATCTAGACCTTGTGCAACAACTTCCTCATTAGGAGTTGGTGCTCCGCCTGCAATGAGCTCGATTGTCTTTGTTGTTGCTTCTGCTTCAACCATCATGATTGCAACATCGCCATCATCGCTAATGCGACCAGCAACAACCATATCAAAGACTGCATTTGCAACCTGTGAATGATTAGGGAATGCAACCCACTGTCCATCAATCAAAGCAACGCGAACGCCACCGATTGGACCAGAGAAAGGCAAACCTGCAAGTTGTGTTGACATTGAAGCGGCATTGATTGCGATCACGTCATACATGTGGTCTGGATCAAGTGCCATTACTGTCACAACGATTTGAACTTCATTACGAAGTCCCTTAACAAATGATGGACGCAATGGACGGTCGATTAAACGACACGTAAGAATTGCATCTTCTGACGGACGGCCTTCACGACGGAAGAATGATCCTGGAATACGACCAACTGCATACATCTTCTCTTCAACATCAACTGTTAAAGGAAAGAAATCAAATTGATCTTTAGGAGTCTTTGATGCAGTTGTAGCCGAGAGGATCATTGTTTGATCATCTAGAAATACTGCTGCTGCTCCTGCTGCTTGGCGCGCTAGGCGACCTGTTTCAAAACGAATCTCTCGCTTTCCAAATTTTCCGTTATCAATAACTGCAACGGCTGACTGAACCTCTTGACCCTCCATGGGTCCTCCTTTATTACTATGGACGCGACTCATTGCAAGTCACATCATGGTTACTACCCACTTAAAGGAGAAATGAATCTTCGATCGAAGTTCACGCACATTATTTTGTGCGGAAACCACTACCGAGGACCATTTACCTTGAAGTGGTGTAGGTACTACTTAATTAGCGGCGAATACCGAGTTTCTCGATAATCACGCGGTAACGGTTGATATCTGTCTTAGCAAGATATTGAAGAATGCGACGACGACGACCAACTAGCAACAACAGACCACGACGGTTGTGGTGATCATGTGGGTTGGTTTTTAAATGTAATGTAATTTCTTCAATACGCTTCGATAGCAAAGCGACCTGAGTTTCAGGACTTCCCGTGTCAGTAGGAGTAGATCCGAACTGCGCGACAATTTGCTTCGTTACTTCTGGTGTTAGTGCCATTCTTTAGTACTCCTTGGTTTCTGATCACGAGGGCTTTCGGTTTGCCTCACGAAAGCTCGCTTTCTCGTTGGACTGGGCAAGATTACCAGCGGGGGCGAATAACGTGAAATCCTGAGCCTAAAGCTCGGTTAATTCACGGGCTTTAGCGCAGTCTTTTGCCATCTGATCAAGCAAGGGTTGAAGTCCATCAAATTTTAAAGTTTCACGCAATCGCCAACCAAATTCAATTGTTGCCCGCTGTGAGTAGAGTTCTAAACCAACTTGATCAATGGCATATGCCTCAACTTGGCGGCCTCGAATGCCATCAAAAGTTGGATTAGTACCAATTGAAATTGCGGCTGGCCATCTATCAATGCCAACAGTTAACCATCCCGCATACACGCCATCGGCTGGAATTGTTTGATGTTCTAGATCTCCCAAGTTTGCAGTTGGGTAGCCAATCTCACGACCACGCTTTTCACCATGAACCACGATGCCATCTAAACGGTGAGGTCTAGTTAAAAGTGTGCGCGCAAGTTCAACATTTCCTTCAACAATTAATTTGCGGATCCGAGTAGATGAAACAACTTCTCCCTCAGAAGGCTCTAGATCTAGAACGATTGTTTCAAACTGGGAATGTGCTTTGAGCGAATCAACATTTCCTGCAGCCTTTGATCCATACGTGAAGTTCTTTCCCACTACAACTGTGGTGGCACCTAGCTGGTCTACCAGAACCTTATTCACAAAATCCTCTGGTGACATAGCTGCAAATTCAGGGGTAAATTTCATTACGGCAACTTGATCGGCGTTGTGAATCTTGAGTAGCTCAATCCGATCAGTCAAAATAGTCAGCAAAGTTGGAGCTCGATCAGGTGCAAAAACAGTTGTTGGATGTGGATCAAAGGTCAGCGCAATAATCTTTTCATCACCAGCAATCTTTTTAGCTCGGTTGAGTACTTCTTGATGGCCCGTATGGACACCATCGAAGACTCCAATGACTACAACGCTCATGTTCCTATTGTCTCAGACCTAGTTAGCTGCCGCGAATACGGCGATGGGCTTAGCTAATCCATCCTTGTTGCACAGCAATGCAATGAGATCTTGACCAGAAATTGCAGCATAGATGGCCTCATCTGGATTTGGGCTCAGTGGGCGTCCAAAGGAAAGTTCATTAACTTCCTCAAGTGCAAGCTCACGTGCGCTAAATGTTGTTCGTGCGACATCTACTAATCCAAGGGTTGAAAACTCCCCCGCCTTAAGGGATGTAAGAGAGATGGCCTTGTCTAAACCAAAACTGGCAACTTGCGTGCGGCGCAATGCATTCAAGTGTCCGCCTACTGCAAGTGCATCTCCACAATCTCGGGCAATGGCGCGGATAAATGTGCCGGCAGAGCACGTCACTTCAATATCTACTTCAATCGCATTTTCAATTCGGCGTATTTCTTTGATATTTAGTTGCGAGATAGTTACTTCGCGGGCAGCAAGTTCAACGCTTTCTCCTGCTCGCACGCGATCATATGCGCGCTCACCATCGACCTTAACGGCAGATACTGAACTTGGGCGTTGCATAATTGTTCCACGCATCTTTGCCATCTCTGCTTCTATTTGCACATCAGTAATTGCTGAGACATCACCACGTGAAATCACTTCACCCTCAACATCATCTGTGACTGTTGCAGCACCTAAAACAATAGTTGCTTCATAAGTCTTGTCACCATTTGTGATGTATTGAAGCAAGCGTGTTCCATTGTTGAACCCTAAAACCAAAATGCCAGTAGCCATTGGATCAAGAGTTCCTGCATGGCCCACTTTGCGTGTGCCAAGTGCACGCCGTGCAACAGCCACAACATCATGACTTGTCATACCTGGTTCTTTATCTACAACCAGAAATCCGTGCTCGATGATTACTCCTCGTCAATAACGCGAGGGGCTTTATATGGATCTTCTCCCCCGGCATATGTTGCGTTGGCTCGAAGGGCGGCAACTTCAGCGTCTAACTCATGTACTTTTGAAAGCAATGAATCAAGTGCTTTGGCACTTTCTGGTAATCCATCTTCAAAGAAGGCAAGTGTTGGCGTGATACGCAAACCTAGTTCACGCCCCAACGCTGATCTGATTGCGCCATTAGCACTCTCTAGCGCCGCAGTTGTTGCTGCGCGTTGGTCGATATCACCTAGCACGGTATAGAAGACCGATGCTTGTTGTAGATCTCCAGTTACACGGGCATCAGTAACTGTGACGAAGCCAAGACGTGGATCTTTGATCTTTGTCTCAAGCAACTGCGCCACAATCACTTTGATACGGTCTGCAACCTTTTGGCTGCGGTGTGATGCTGCCATTGTTATACCCGCTTTTTCTCGCGCATCTCAAAGACCTGAATGGTGTCGCCAATTTGAAGATCCTTCATATTGCCAAGACCAATTCCGCACTCGAAGCCTTCTTTGACTTCAGTTGCATCATCTTTAAAGCGCTTGAGTGAATCGATTGTAAGGTTATCGAGAATGAGGGTTTCACCACGCAAAATACGTGCCTTTGCATTACGACGGATAGCTCCATCCTTAACAAGTGAACCAGCGATGTTTCCAGCCCTAGAAGATTTGAAGATCTCACGAACTTCAGCATTACCAGTGATTACCTCTTCATAGATTGGCTTGAGCAGACCCTTAAGTGAGAGCTCAATCTCTTCAATTGCTTGATAGATAACTGAATAGAAGCGAACTTCAACACCTTCTTGATCAGCAAAGATTGCAGTTTGTGGCTCTGGCTTAACGTTAAAGCCGATTACTACTGCAGTAGATGCAGATGCCAACGTAATATCGCTCTTAGTAATTGCACCAACACCACGGTGAATAACACGAAGATCAACTTCTGCGCCAACATCTAGCTGCATTAATGCCTCTTCTAGGGCTTCCACAGATCCACTTACGTCACCCTTAAGAATCAAATTAAGAGTAGTGATCTTGGACTGTTCCATGAAGTCTTCAAGTGAGACCTTCTTGCGTGCCTTAGCAAGTTGGGCGTTGCGCTCTGCAGCTTGACGCTTTTCAGCGATCTGACGAGCTGTTCGATCTTCATCGGCAACTAAGAATGTATCTCCAGCACTTGGAACAGATGTGAAACCAAGAACCTGAACTGGACGTGATGGACCAGCTGTTTCAACTGAATCACCATTCTCATCCAACATCGCACGAACGCGACCAAATGCACCGCCGGCAACAATTGGATCACCAATCTTAAGAGTTCCACGTTGAACAAGAACTGTAGTAACTGGGCCACGACCACGATCAAGGTGAGCTTCAATAGCAACACCACGAGCAGAATCATCTGCAACAGCGCGTAGATCAATAGCTGCATCAGCGGTGAGAAGAATTGACTCGATCAAATCTTGAACGCCTTGGCCCGATTTAGCAGAGACGTTTACGAAGATTGCTTCTCCGCCGTACTCTTCTGCAATCAAGTTGTACTCAGTTAACTGTTGACGGACCTTATCTGGGTTCGCACCCTCTTTATCCATCTTGTTAACGGCCACAACGATTGGAACATCAGCTGCTTGAGCGTGGTTTAACGCTTCAATTGTCTGAGGCATGATTCCATCATCTGCAGCAACAACGAGTACTGCAATGTCAGTTACCTTGGCACCACGAGCACGCATAGCTGTGAAAGCCTCGTGACCAGGTGTGTCAATAAATGTAATTGCACGATTAACACCATGATGATCATGGTGAATCTGATATGCACCAATGTGCTGCGTAATTCCGCCAGCTTCTGACTTCATTACTTCACTCTTACGAATTGCATCCAAAAGCGAAGTCTTACCGTGGTCAACGTGACCCATAACGGTTACAACTGGAGGACGAGCAACTAATGAATCAGGGTCAATATCACTGAGTTCATCAGTTAAATCAATATCAAAACCTTGTAGTAGTTCACGATCTTCATCTTCTGGGCTAACAATTTGAATGTCATATCCCAGTTGAACACCAAGAATTTCAAAAGTATCAGCATCAACAGATTGTGTTGCTGTGACCATCTCACCTAAGTGAAATAGTGCGGCAACTAAAGCTGCTGGATCTGCATTGATTTTGTCTGCAAAATCTGCCAATGAAGCACCACGACGCATACGAATAGGAGTCTTGCCATCACCGTGTGGAACAACTGCTCCACCAAGTTGCGGTGCCTGCATATTGTCGAATTCATCGCGCAATGCTTTTCTAGATTTAGATTTACGTCCAGATTTCTTGCTCGCATTTTTTCCAAATGCTCCGCCTGCACCGCCACGTTGTGGTGGGCGACCGCCACCTGGACGCTGTGGACCACCTGCTGGTGCTCCACCTGTATTTGATTTATATGGAGAAGCTGGTGCACCCGTTGAAGGAGCGCCAGTACGTGGAGGAAAACCAGCACCTGCTGGTGGACGAGAACCTGGTGGACGTGCAGCAAATCCTGGACGAACAGAACCTGGACGTGGTCCAGACATTCCAGGTCGTTGCGGTGCACCGCTTGGTCGTTGTGGTGGTCGTGGAGTCACGCCACCAGTTGAAAATGGATTATTGCCTGGACGTGGCGGGCGTGGAACTGCTCCACCAGTTGAAAATGGATTATTACCTGGGCGGGGTGCAGGTTTTGGAAGTTCAGATTTTTCTTCAGCAAAAACTTCGGCAGCATGTGTCTTTGCAGATTCTGCCTTTGCTGCTTCAACGCGTTCTTGCTGTGCTTTAAGTGCGTTGATATCAACGCCAAGTTCTGCAGCTAACTCTGCTGCTTGCTCAGCACTGACTTCACTCTTAGGTTTTGCAGCGGCTTTTTTAGCCGCAGCCTTTTTGACAGGCTTTTTTTCCTCTGCAGGTTTTGCATCGGGATACATTTCGATGAGCTTGCGCACAACTGGCGCTTCTACTGTCGATGATGCTGATCGGACGAATTCGCCCATTTCTTGGAGTTTTGCAAGGACGACCTTGCTCTCCATACCGAGTTGCTTTGCTAACTCGTGTACGCGGACCTTTGACACTTTTTCCCCTGTCTTGGCCCGCATGAAACTTCACATGCAAGCCCTAGTTGTACGACCTCATAGTTCTAACGAGCTCATTTGAGTTTCATATCTTTCTTATCCATTTCTTCGGTTCAAGCAATGCCCCATGGTATCGAACCCAAGGCCTCTTTACATAATGCCCCTAGGACTCAATCGGATTGTCTGGGTGAATATCGATTCGCCAACCAGTTAAACGGGCCGCTAAGCGTGCATTTTGCCCATCCTTTCCAATGGCAAGTGAGAGTTGGTAATCAGGCACAACCACCTTGGCAGAGCGTCCAGCTAGATCTGTGATTTGCACGGATGCAACCTTGGCTGGTGCAAGTGAGTGTCCAACAAATGTTGCAGGATCTTCGGACCAATCCACAATATCGATTTTCTCTCCATGTAATTCCTCCATCACTGCGCGAGCACGTGCACCCATCGGTCCGATTAATGAACCTTTAGGACTAACACCTGCACGATGTGAGCGAACTGCAATCTTGGTACGATGACCTGCTTCACGCGCAACTGCCATGATTTCAACGATGCGATCATTAATTTCAGGAACTTCTAGTGCAAATAACTGTTTAACAAGTGCTGGGTGGCTGCGAGATAACATGATCTCTGGCCCTTTTAAACCTTGTTTTACTTCAACAACGAAACACTTAATTCGATCACCGTGGTTATAAACCTCACCTGGTACTTGTTCCTGTGGTGGAATTCGTCCTTCAAATCTACCCAGGTTCACAAGAATCATTTTTGGATCGCGTCCTTGCTGAACAACACCAGAAATAACATCTCCAACATTTGCTGTAAACTCTGCAACGATTGACGCATCATTTGTTTCACGCATCTTCATCTTGATTACTTGTCGGGCTGTTGATGTGGCAACGCGTGAGAAACCCAGAGGCATGTCTTGGTCATCACCGATTTTCTCCCCAATTTCATTGAACTGCGGAATCAATATCTGAATTTCACCTGATTCGCGATCTAGCACAGCATGGGCATGACGCTTGGCTTCATCAGTCTGGTTATAGGCAGTAAGAACGCCAACTTCAATAGCTTGAATTAACTGTTCTAGTGGAATGCCTTTTTCTTTGGTGAGCTCTACTAAGGCTGACATCTCAACATGCATTAGTTGTCATCCTTTCGATTAAATTCAATTTCAACTACTGCTCGCTTAATATCTGCAAGAGCAATCTCATGGTTTTTCATGCGTCCTTTGATGTTTTCAACTAACTGGGCATGCGTATCGTTAAATTCACCGAGTCTGGCAGTAACGACAGTTCCATCATTGAGCGTCATCTTGATCAGTCGAGTGAGGTTTTTAGTCCAGTGACGGGGCAATGTAAGTGGGCGATCAACGCCAGGTGAAGTAACTTCTAATGTAAATGGGTTATCCCCCAATGTCGCTTCATTGTCTAAAAGCTCTGAGATCACGCGCGAAACCGAAGTAACTTCATCCATGTTTAAAGGTTTTAATCCATCAACAACACAGATAAGCGTGCTGTGGTTACCAGCTTTTTGTATTTGAACTTCTTCTAAGAAAAATCCCGCGTTTTCAACAGCTGGGGTGAGAAGTTCGGTCAGTGAATCCTTGAGCGCCATGAGTATTACTGCTTTCTTATTAAGTTGTAGGAACAATTGTAACTAGAAAGATGCGAAAGTATCAATTCCTACCTTGAGGATTAAGGCCAGCGTAACAATCAGGAAAACCTTGCGGACCAGGGTTGAGCCACCCTTAATTGCTAATCGTGAACCAAAGATGGCACCCGTGACATTTGCTGCCCCTAAGATTAATCCGAGCTGCCAGATGATTGCGCCATTTAAACCAAAAATCATAATGGCTCCAACATTCGTTGAAATATTTACCACTTTAGCAATCGCAGAAGCTGTGATGAAGGCATATCCCAGAGATACCACCAAGATCAACATCAGGAATGAACCTGTGCCAGGTCCAAAGATTCCATCATAGAAACCGATGATTAATCCAGCTGCAATTGATATTTGGATTCGCCGCTTTGGTGCGTGGCGCAGTAACTCGATTTTTCCTAAATCTGGTTTAAGCCATGTGTATATGGCAACAACGATAAGTAGAACTAAAACTATTGGGCGCATAGATTGCGTAGGGATACGCGAAGCTAGAGATGCCCCAAAAGTAGAACCGATAAATGCTGGAACTGCCATAGCTGCAAGAACTCTTAGATCAGGCTTAATTTGTCTGCGATAAAGGGCCGCAGCCGTTGTAGTTCCAAAGACTGATCCCAATTTATTAGTTCCAAGAACTGTGACCGTATCCGCTTTGGGCAAACCAATGAGAAGTGCTGGAAGTTGAATTAATCCCCCGCCGCCTGCGATGGAATCAACAAATCCAGCGAAAAATGAGGCAGAGATTAAAAAGAGCCCAGTTGCAAGGGTTAAGTCAGCAAACACTTTTCTAGACTAGCAACTTGGCAATTATTGAAACTGCATCGGCAACTACAACTTCGCTCTTATCCCCGCTCTTGCGAACGCGAACTTCGACTTTGCCCTCAGCTAGCGCTTTACCAACCACCACAATTATTGGATTACCAATCAACTCAGCGTCTTTAAACTTCACACCCGCACTTGCATCACGGCGATCATCGAGCATGACAGAGATTCCTGCTGTTTCTAGCTTCTGACCAATTTCAAGGGCCGTATCAAATGGAAGATCTTCTTTACCTGTGGCAACGATATGCACTTTGGCTGGAGCAATTTCTGCTGGCCAATTAAGCCCAATCTCATCACTAGTCTGCTCAGCAATAGCTGCAACAGCGCGTGAAACACCGATTCCGTAGGAACCCATTGTGACTACTTGGGATTTACCGTTGTGATCTAAGACCGTAAGGCTCAATGCCTCTGCATACTTTCGACCAAGTTGGAAAATATGACCGATTTCAATTGCTCGATCAATAATGATTTCAGTGTTGCACTCAGGACAGCTATCTCCGGCGCGAACTTCAGCTGCCTCAACGTATGCATCAGGAGTGAAGTCACGGCCATTAACAACATAGCGTGCGTGATGATCCTTCTTATTTGCACCACTAATCCATGAAGTTCCTGGTGCTACACGAGGATCAGCTAGAACTTTAATTCCAGATTTTGCGGCATCCTGTGGTCCGATATATCCCTTAACAAGTGTTGGGTGTTGAGCAAAGTCAGCTTCTTCAAAGACTCGAAGCTCATGAACCCCACCGAGATTTTCTTGTAGGCGCTTCAAATCAACTTCACGATCACCCGGAACTAAAACTGCCAGCGGTTTACCATCGGCCATCAACATAATGTTTTTCAAAGTATCGGCAGCGGTATACTCCCCACCAAATTGAGCATTCATGAAATCAACAAGTGAATCAATAGTTGGAGTGTTTGGTGTATTCAAAACTTCAAGTGCTGGTGTTGCAGAGGCGTCACCTGCTGAAACTTTAGTAACCATAGCTTCAACATTTGCTGCAAAGCCGCACTTAGGGCAAAGAACGTATGTATCTTCTCCTGTTGAACATGGAGCTAAGAACTCTTCAGATTTAGATCCGCCCATGGCTCCAGAGACAGCTTTAACAATGTTGTATTTCATTCCCAAGCGATTAAAGCAACTGACATAGGCATGACGATGCTTTTGATAGGAAATCTCTAAACCTGCCTCATCAATATCAAATGAATAAGAATCCTTCATCACAAACTCACGCCCACGGATGATTCCGCTACGAGGGCGTGCCTCATCACGATACTTAGTTTGAATTTGATAGATAGAAAGCGGAAGATCTTTATAGGATGAATACTCACCTTTAACCATCAAGGTAAACATCTCTTCATGTGTTGGACCTAGTAAATAATCTGCGCCTTTGCGATCTTGAAGGCGAAACAGGGATGGCCCGTACTCTTCCCAACGATTTGTTGCTTCATATGCCTCACGAGGCAAAAGTGCTGGGAAATGAACTTCTTGAAATCCTGCTTTATCCATCTCTTGTCGAATAACGTTTTCAACGTTGCGAAGAGTGATAACTCCAAGAGGTAACCAGGAGTAAATTCCAGCTGCAATTCGGCGAATATATCCCGCTCTTACTAATAAGCGATGGCTGGCAACTTCAGCATCTGCTGGGTCATCACGCAGCGTACGCAAAAAGAGCGTAGACATTTTTAGCATGGAAATAGCCTATCGAACATCAACAGAGGGTTGCCCTGAAGCAACGCCAGCGGCTTCCATTTCTTCGGCTAATCGCATCGCTTCTTCAATTAAAGTTTCAACGATTTGGGCTTCCGGAACAGTTTTAATAACTTGGCCTTTAACAAATATCTGGCCCTTGCCATTTCCTGATGCAACTCCAAGATCTGCTTCGCGTGCCTCACCTGGGCCATTAACAACACAGCCCATCACAGCAACGCGCAAAGGAACTGTCATTCCCTGCAATCCTGCTTGAACCTTTTCTGCCAATGAATACACATCAACTTGGGCACGACCACAAGAAGGACAAGAAACAATTTCTAGTTTGCGTTGACGAAGATTGAGTGATTCTAGAATTGAAATTCCGACCTTCACTTCTTCAACTGGTGGGGCTGAAAGGGAAACACGAATTGTGTCGCCGATGCCTTCTGCTAGCAAAATTCCAAAAGCAGTTGCTGACTTAATTGTTCCTTGAAAAATTGGACCCGCTTCAGTCACACCTAAGTGCAATGGATAGTCACACTTTGCAGCAAGGATGCGATAAGCATTGACCATAGTTACAGGGTCATGGTGCTTAACGGAGATTTTAATATCTGAAAAACCATGCTCTTCAAATAAAGAAGCTTCCCATAGAGCTGATTCAGCTAAAGCTTCAGGTGTTGCTTTGCCATACTTTGCAAGAAGGCGTGGATCCAACGAACCAGCATTAACGCCAATACGAATTGGAATTCCAGCATCTCCTGCAGCTTTTGCAACTTCTTTTACTTTGTCATCAAATTGCTTGATGTTGCCAGGATTTACTCGAACTGCGGCGCAGCCGGCATCAATTGCCGCAAAAATATATTTAGGTTGAAAATGAATATCTGCAATGACAGGAATCTGGGACTTCTTAGCAATCTGTGCCAATGCATCAGCATCATCTTGACTTGGAACTGCCACGCGAACAATCTGACACCCGGAAGCGGTTAACTCTGCAATTTGCTGCAAAGTTGCATTCACATCTGCTGTAAGGGTTGTACACATTGATTGCACACTCACAGGAAAATCACTTCCAACGCCAACTTTGCCTACCATCATCTGGCGCGTCTTTCGGCGCGGACTCAACGTTGGAGGTGGTGCGCTTGGGATTCCTAGATCAACCATGGGGCTATTGTGCCGTAAGAATGCAGGTTGTGCTAAAGATTAAGTACAACTGGATTAACGATGTCTGCAATTAGGAGTAGGACCGTAAGGGCTGCCAGAATTACGAAGACCACCATGGTTATTGGAGTCAGCAAAGTCACATCGATTGCTGCCGGACGTGCTCGGCCACGAAGGCGTGCAATAAATGCACGTATCTCATCAGCGATAGCAACTGCTATATGGCCACCATCTAGTGGCAATATCGGCAATAGATTAAATAAGCCAACGAAGATATTTAAACTAGCAATAATCAATATAAATGTTGATAGACGCTCAGTTATCGAAAGCGCATCACTACCAACTGCCTGCCCAGACACTCGTGCAACACCAACAACCCCGACCAAACCGTTGAGATCACGGGTTTCTCCACCAACAGTTTGTCCCCACAAGGCAGGAATCTTTGATGGAAGATTGATGAGTGACTTGACGCTTTGTACTAAGAAATCCTTGGTAACAATCGCTGAGTTCTTTACGGATGTAACAAGGCCAGAGCGCTTGATTCCGACATCATTAATGATTCCAAGTACAAAGCGCTCCGTGCCATCAATAGTTTCGAGCTTAGCCGAAGCAGTGATTGTCACTTGTTCTCCACCACGCTCAATCAATAAAGTCAAAGGAGCGCCATTGGAGTTACGGATTATTTGCACATCCTTGTACCAATTTTCAACTGGCTTGCCATTGATGGCTATAACTTCATCTCCTGCAAGGATGCCCGTAGATTGCGCAGCTGATCCCTTGACTACTTCATTAATTGTGGGAAGTAGTTGATTAGTACCCACGCCAGCAAATAGGACAAAGAGAAGAATGTAGCCAATAACAAAATGAAGGAAAGAACCAGCGCCAAGCACAATTAACTTATGTGAAGATTTTGCAGTATAGAAAGCACGTGACTCTTCACCTTCGGGCATAGCATCACCCGGAGTCATTCCTTCAATCTTGCAATAACCACCTGCAGGAATCGCTTTGAGTCCAAACTCAGTTTCACCGCGCTGTGTTGACCAAATCCGTGAACCGAAGCCTAAGAAAAACTCACTGACCTTCATTCCATAGCGTTTAGCTGTGAGGTAATGGCCAAACTCATGAATCATGACAGAGAGAAGTAAAGCGACAACAAAGCCGAGAATTCCAATGATCTGCATTATGGGGCCAATCGTAGTAGATGTGCTTGTGCACGCGTGCGAGCATCATCTTCTAGAGCACTGACATTTTTGGAAAGAATGAAACCCACTACAACTCCACCACACATTTATCGATCCAGAAGATTTTGTGTTGGTGAGTACTTAGTTCCTGAACGACGTTTTGCAATCGCACTCAGCGCCTCTAAAACAACGCGATTAGCCAAGATTGCAGTTATATCTGCGCTATCAAAAGCAGGTGCAACTTCAACAATATCAATACCCACAACTGGTAGTTCAAGACAGATTCTGCGCACAGACTCCAAAAGTTCGCGACTCGTCATTCCCCCTGGTTCAGGAGTTCCCGTTCCTGGCGCCATTCCTGGATCAACAACATCGATATCAACTGATAAGAAAACGCCATCGCACTCATTAGTTAGAATTGAAAAAGATTCATCTAGGACAGTATTGAGTCCGCGGTGGTGAATCTCAGTCATTTCATATGAGCGCATTCCTTGATCGCGCATCCAATCTAGTGTCTTTGCATCTGGCCAATAGCCGCGCAGACCTAACTGTAAGAAACGATCTCCGCGCACTGTGCCCGTGTCAATTAAACGACGCATAGGTGTGCCATGGCCAACTAAGGCACCCCATTGATCTTCTCCTGTGTCGGCATGTGCATCAAAATGAATCATTGAAATCTTGCCCATGCCCCGATGGCGTGCAATTCCCGCAACATCTGCAGATGCAATTGAATGATCCCCACCAAGAATTACTGGAATCGCACCAGCTCGTGAAATCTTCTCTGTTGCTTGAGCCAACACTTCTAGCGATGCAATTAAATCACTACCGGGCATTAATAGATCTCCGGCATCAACAACTTTCATCTCCTTTAATGCATCAATGCGCAAAGCTAAATGTGGACGCTCGGCATCATGTGGTAAATAGTCGCCCCCGCGAATTGCCTGCGGACCAAACTTTGCACCTGATCGATGTGATGTTCCGCTATCAATAGGAGCACCAACAATGACCACATCAGCGTCGGCATAGGAGGAAGGAATATCTAAATCACAGCGCTCGATTCCAAGAAATGTGAAATCGGGGCCATACATATTGCCGTGATTGGTCATGGCTTAAGAATAGAGGTAAAGCTTAAGAATCAAAGCCCAAGCCTAAAACATCAAGCAATCTCAGCCATAAATTACGCTTGCCCTGATTTTGATCGGCCCTATTGATTGACCACTGCGTAATACGGATAAAAATAAACTTCAAAGGCTCAGGGGGAAATGGCAACGGCTTCTTTCGTACCATCTTTAAACGAGTGCGTTCGTTGTCAACCTTATCCAGAAGATCTAACATCACTTGTGCACCAAATCGAGTTGAGCCAACACCTAGCCCGGTAAAGCCCAATACATATGCCACGCGTCCACCATAGGCTTTACCCCAAAATGGTGAGAATCGTGAACACGTATCAATTGCTCCGCCCCAACCATGTGTGAACTTAATACCCTTCAACTGCGGGAAAGTTTCTAAGAATGCTTGTGCCAAGTGCGCATACGTTTCAGCATCTGTTTCATACTCTTGGCGTACTTTGCCACGGAAGTTATAAATTGCATCATAACCACCCCATAAAATCTCATTGTCTTTGGTTAAACGGTAATAATGGAATTGGTTTCCAGCCTCTGACAGACCTTCACGGCCATCCCAACCAATAGATTTCATTTGCGCTTTAGTCAATGGTTCTGTGACTAGTTGAAAGTCATACACCGGAACAACATATTTGTGAGCACGCTTAACCAGAGATTTAAATACATTCGTTGCAAGTGCAACTTTTTGTGCATAAACAGAACCATATGGTGTGTGAACAATCATTCCGCCACTTGTGCGCTCTAACCATTCCACATGGGTATTTTCAAAAATCTTCACACCCAACTTCAAACATGCTCTCTCTAATCCCCATACCAACCGCGCTGGATCAACTAGTGCAGTTCCGTCTGGATCCCACAACGCTGCCTTGGATAACGGAGAGTTAACGCGTGCCTGTATCTCATCTTGACCCAGAACTTCAACGTTGTCTCCAAAAGAGTTTCGAAGATTTGCCTCATCTACTAAGCCTTGAATCTGCCACTCTTCATTGGCGATGCGTAGCTCACCCGTCCATTCAAATTGGCAGTCAATCCCATATCGTTTGATAGTCTCTTCAATGAGATCTAAATTCTCTCGACCCAAACGTTCAATAACGGCCATCTCATCTTTAAATCTGCTGTATCCATTCATGAAGCCGTGGGTCAATGAATAGCTACAAAATCCGCCATTTCGCCCAGATGCCCCCGCGCCAGTTTCACGTTGTTCAACAATGATTACTTCGCGTTCTGGATTTTGTTCTTTTGCAATGAGCGCGGTCCACAAACCGGTATAGCCAGCACCCACCACACATAAATCTGTGGTGACATCACCAATTAATGTTGGATTTGGTTGTGGTTCAAGGGGGTCTTCATCTAGCCAATACAAAGCTGGCTGCATATGTGAAAGATGCTTGAGAACGTGAGGGTCGATGGTTGCCATCGCGCTATCCGGCCTTGACCGGAATCACCCCTTCAATCATTACTCGTAGTTGGCCCGGGTCCTCCGGAACCTAACCCCACAGCGCAGATTTTCTTAAACAACCTGTAGTTCGCTCTGGACTAGCAAAATACTAGCGGGTTCTCTTGCGTTTTACTAGTTGCGCCGCAATAACTATGGCTAATGCCAAGAAAAACATTGCAGAACCAATCACGTTAGCTTGTGCGGGAATGCCGCGTGCGGCAGAAACATATACAAATTTAGGGAAGGTAATCAGCGTTCCTGAGTTGAAATTAGTAATAATAAAATCATCAAAAGACAGACTAAAGGCTAATAAAGCAGCCCCTGCAATACCTGGTGCTACTAATGGCAAAGTAACTCTACGGAATGTTTCAAGTTCATTGGCATAGAGATCCATTGCAGCTTGTTCAAGACGTGGGTCAAGGGATGCAATACGGGCCTTGACGGTTACCACCACAAAGGAAATACAAAACACTACGTGTGCAATAACTGTTGGCCAGAATCCTGGATTGATTTTAAATACCAAAAACAATGAAAGAAGTGAAGCGCCAAGAACAATTTCAGGTGTTGCCATCGGCAAAAAGATGAGCAGGTTTGAACTTGAGCGGCCCTTAAACTTATATCGCCCAATTGCAAAGGCAATCATTGTGCCTAAGATTGTTGAAAATATTGTGGCAAGCAACCCAATTTTTATTGAATTACCAAGGGCCTTACAAACTTCCGGTGCTCCGCAAGGGTTTTGCCAATTACTTAAGGTAAATCCCTTCCAGATTAAATTGCTCTTGCCTGAGTCATTAAATGAGAATACAAATGTGTAAGCAACTGGAATAAAGAGATAGGTAAAGCCGAAGATCATGTAAATACGCAGCAAGTTGCGCCCAAACCAACGTGAGAATCTGGCCTTAACTGGAATGGTTGGGATGGAGGCGTCCTTAATCTTCTGGCTCATACCAACTCCTCCGTTCCTGCTTTGCGAATATATAAAGTAACGAGAACCAAGATAGCTGCCATCAAAGTGAAAGAAAGGGCAGCAGCCGTTGGATAATCAACAATCTTGAAATAACGTGACTCAATCACATTACCGATCATCTTTGTATTAGGACTTCCCAAAATCGCAGCGTTAACATAGTCGCCAGCCGCTGGAATAAATGTCAAAAGAGTTCCGGCAACCACACCTGGCAATGAAAGGGGAACAGTAACCCGTCGAAAAGCTGTTATTCCATTGGCATAGAGATCACCGGCTGCCTCAATGGTACGAGGATCAATGCGCTCTAGTGATGCATATAGCGGCAGGGTCATAAATGGTAAGAAGTTGTACGTCATACCTGCCACCACTGCTATTGAAGTCGAAGTCAGCGTGGTCTGCTCCCCGATGATGTGCAGGCTGCGAAGGCCAGGAACAACGAAACCTTCTTCACCGAGAATCTGCTTCCAAGCAATCGTGCGAAGGAGGAAAGAAGTGAAGAAAGGAGCAACAACTAAAACAAGAAGAATATTTTTGAATTTTCCTGATTTGAAAGCAATTGCATAAGCCAGTGGGTAAGCGATTGCTAAGGCAAATACAGTGGCCAAGGTGGCATATAAAAATGATCGACCAAACTGTTCCTTATTATCAACAAATGCTTGGATGTAGTTACCAAAGGCAAGAGTTTGCTCGTATTCACCAGTATCACCACCTGCTACCCGAGTCTGGGTTGATGTTTGTGCAAGGTTAATAATCGGCAGGATAAAGAAAGTAAATAGAAAAGCAAAACCTGGGAGAAGGAGCAGATAAGGAACGCGTACCTTTGGGAAGGACACTTTATTACTCCTCTAATTCCTCAGGATTAACTTCTGTACCTGCGTCAACATCCTCATCCCCGCGCAGGCCAAATGTAAAGTTTGGCTCCCATGAAATATTTACTTCATCACCTTTATTAAAGGGTGCAACACCATCATCATTTTGCTCAAAGACCATTAATTCCTGGCCCCAAGGCATAGCAACTACATACTGCGTACTCACGCCAATATATGAAACATCTTCAATCCGCCCGCCAGATAATGTATTGCCTCTCACGGGAGTTCCAAGACGTGAAATTCTAAATTTCTCTGGACGAATTCCTGCATAGAGTGAGTTATCAACTGCATGGCTGCGCTTTTTAGACATAGAAATCTTTTGGCCATAGAGGTCGACAACTAAATTATCTCCATCATTTGCATCAATTTTGCCCTTAATCAAATTAGATTGACCAAGGAAGTTGGCAACAAATGCTGTTTCAGGATCGTCATAGAGATCTGCTGGAGAGCCCATTTGCTCAATCTTGCCCTCATTCATAACCGCGATCGTGTCAGCCATAGTCATAGCTTCTTCTTGATCGTGTGTTACGTGAACGAAAGTTAAGCCCACTTCACGCTGAATCCACTTGAGTTCGATCTGCATCTGGCGACGTAGCTTGAGATCAAGTGCACCTAACGGTTCATCAAGAAGCAAAAGGGCTGGGCGGTTAACTATTGCGCGAGCAAGTGCAATGCGCTGTTGTTGACCACCTGATAACTGCATTGGCTTGCGCTCTGCTAAATGTGGAAGCTCGACAAGATTGAGAACCTTTTCGACCTGTTCCTTCACATCTTTGATTCCGCGACGGCGAAGACCAAAAGCGATATTTTCAAAGATAGTTAAATGAGGAAATAGCGCATAATTTTGAAAAACAGTATTAATTGGACGCTGATACGGACGCGTAGTTGTAATGTCCGTATCACCCAAGTGAATACTTCCACCTGTTGGTTCCTCTAATCCTGCAACCATACGAAGCGTTGTAGTTTTGCCACAACCTGAAGGGCCAAGCAATGCAAAGAAAGATCCTTTTGGAATCGTAAGAGTTAAATCATCGACCGCAGTGAAGTCACCATATGACTTCGTAATGCGAGTTAGACGTAGATCTCCCCTTGCAGAAATTGAATCTTTCGCCACTAGTTTCCTTGAGCTTGTTGGAACGCCTCAGCCCACTTTGTCTCTTCATCTGGTGTGAGAGAGCGGAAAACATTAAGGCGAGATGAAGTCTTTTCAGTTGGGAAGATGTACTCACTTGTAGCAAGCTCTGGAGCAATCTTTTCCATCTCAGCTTGTGCACCCTTTATTGGACACACATAGTTCACATAAGCAGCTACTTCTGCCGCAACTGCAGGCTCATAGTAGTAATTAATCAACTTTTCACCATTTGCCTTGCCAGCAGCAGATGCAGTCGATGGAATTATCAAGTTATCACCAGAGATAGTTCCGCCTGATTCTGGAATTGCGAAGTCAAACTTTCCTTCATTTTCAGATGCAAGGATGAACATATCGCCAGACCAGCCAATGACTGCAGTTGCATCTCCTGATGTAAGGTCTTCTGCATATTCATTACCCTTAACGCCACGAATCCATCCATCAGAGATCTTCTTAGCCATGAAATCAACAGCATTCATAAACTCGTCTTCGGTGACCTTAGTGATATCAACACCTTGACCCAACAAAATTATTCCGATTGTGTCGCGCATTTCAGTAAGAACAACGATTTTTCCTTTGTTTTGAGGTGCAAAGAGATCATCAAGTGTGCGAATTCCCTTTGGATTCTTTTCAACATTCCATCCGAAACCGCCCATGATGCCCTGCCATGTAAGAGTTGATCCACGGTTAGGGTCATATGAAGGTGATGCAAGTGAATCAAGAATATTTACTTTATTTGGAATATTCGCAGTGTCAAACTTTTGCGTATAGCCTAAACGAATCCAACGAGCTGCCATCCAGTCAGTTGGTGTAACAACGTCATAACCAATATCTTCGCCAAGCTTTAGCTGAGCCTGGACTTTTCCATAGAACTCATCATTGTCGTTGTAATCTTCAAAATACTTTGCATCGATTCCGCTTTGTTCTGAGAACTTAACAAGAGTTGGGTACGTCTTTGAATCTTCATCAAAATCTAAATACAAAGGCCAGTTACCCCAGCGCACAGTGTTTTCTGCAGAGGCACTATCTCCACCACCACCGCATGCCGCTAAGAGTCCTGCTGCACCAACACCACCTGCTCCTGCTAAAACGGTACGACGTGAAATCTGAGTTCTAAGTATGGAACGTGCTTCAGGTGAAAGTGATCGCTCTTTTGCCATTGATGTGCTCCTTATTGTGTTGGGTCCTTGGGCGAAATACTACGCCCCGAGGTTGGTCATGACGTGCTTGATTCGTGTGTAATCTTCAAATCCATAGGCAGAAAGATCCTTGCCATAGCCTGAGCGCTTGAATCCGCCGTGAGGCATCTCGGCAACCACGGGGATATGGGTGTTGATCCAGACGCAACCAAAGTCAAAGGCCTTGGCCAGTCTCATCGCACGGCCATGGTCCTTAGTCCAAATGCTCGAGGCCAAGCCATACTCGACCCCATTGGCCTTTGAAATGGCATCGGCCTCATCGCTAAATTTCTGAACAGTAATAACCGGTCCAAAGATTTCACTCTGGATCATCTCGTCATCTTGATTCAAGTCGGCAACAACAGTTGCTGGGAAGAAGAATCCTGGCTTATCCAGAGCTTTTCCACCGGTCATAACTCTGGCGTGGGAAGGAAGACGATCAAAGAATCCGCTCACGCGAGCTAACTGATTAGCATTATTAACTGGCCCCAAGAAAACATCCTCTGACGGAGACCCAATAGCAATGCCCTTAGCCTGCTCAGTTAAAAGAGCGACAAAATCATCATAAACACTGTCTTCAACGATGACTCGTGTTGCAGCAGTGCAGTCTTGACCGGCATTGAAATAACCAGCAATGGCAATCCCCTCAGCTGCAGCTGCAAGATCTGCATCAGCAAAAACAACGACAGGAGCTTTGCCACCTAGTTCAAGGTGAACACGCTTGAGTTGTGTGGCTGCAGATTGAGCAACTTGTATTCCAGCACCTACTGAACCAGTAATTGAAACCATGTCAGGACGTTTGTGTTCAACAAGCATGCGTCCAGTTTCACGTTCACCGCAGACAACATTAAAAACACCAGCTGGTAAAAACTCTGACATTACATGTGCCATCCACACAGTTGATGCTGGTGTTGTATCACTTGGCTTTAAAACAACAGCATTGCCCGCAGCAATTGCTGGAGCCCACTTCCACACAGCCATCATCATGGGATAGTTCCATGGGGTTACTTGCCCAATAACTCCCACAGGTTCGCGGCGAATCATTGAAGTCATACCTGGCATGTATTCACCAGCAGATTTTCCTTCTAGGTTTCGTGCAGCACCTGCGAAGAATCGAATCTGATCAACCATAGGTGGAACTTCTTCAGAAGTTGTTAAGGAGATTGGTTTGCCGGTATTTGTCGTTTCAATTGCAATAATTTCATCGGCGCGAGATTCAATAGCATCTGCGATTTTTAACAAAGCTTTTTGACGCTGTGATGGTGTTGAATCACGCCATCCCGGGAATGCATCACTTGCAGCTTTAAAGGCTGAATCAACATCGGTGGCATTAGATTTAGGTGCACGGGCGTACTCTTTGCCAGTTGCTGGGTTGATAAGTGGCGAAGTTTCACCGGAAGTTGAATCGACGGCCTTGCCATTAATGAAGTTAGTTAACTTTTCCATGGAATTGAGCCTACCAATTCCATCCTTGGCTAACCAGTAGGGCTTTTACCTTTTTCTGCAGCCGCTAGCTGACCACAGGCCCCATCAATTTCACGGCCTCTGGTATCGCGCACTGTGACTGGAACCCCGTAACTCTCCAAGATGCGAACAAACTCAGCTTCATCTTCGCGACGAGAAGCAGTCCATTTGGAACCTGGAGTGGGATTGAGGGGAATTAAATTGACATGGGCATTACGGTTTTTCAGCAAACGGCCAAGCAAATCTGATCTCCAGGATTGATCATTGATATCTCGGATCATGGCATATTCAATTGAATAACGGCGGCCCGTCTTCTTCTCATAAGCATCTGCTGCTGCCAGTACTTCCTTAATTTTCCATCTGGAGTTGATAGGAACCAGCGTGTCACGAAGTTCATCATCTGGTGTGTGAAGTGAAACGGCCAATGTAACCGAGAGGCCTTCTTCAGTAAGTTTTTCAATTCCATTTACAAGACCAACAGTTGAAACCACCACAGATCGTGCACTAATTCCAAGTCCATCTGGGTTTGGGTCAGTGATATTTCGCAAAGTGCGAATTACTGCGTTGTAGTTGGCTAAAGGTTCACCCATACCCATAAAAACGATATTTGAAAGGCGGGCTTCTCCGCCAGGTAGTTCTCCATTTGCACATGCTCTTGCTGCTGCAACGATTTGTTCTGTAATTTCACCAGCACTTAAGTTTCGAGTAAGTCCTGCTTGCCCAGTTGCACAGAATGGACAGTTCATCCCACATCCTGCTTGGGATGAAATACATACTGTTACACGATCGGTATATCGCATTAAAACTGACTCAACTAAAACTCCATCATGGAGCTTCCAGAGATCTTTACGCGTCATTCCCCCATCGCACTCAACAGAGCGCACGAGCTCAATGAGTTTAGGAGTGAATTGCTCTGAGATTGTCTGACGCATCTCTGCTGGGATATCTGTCCAATTCTCTGGATCATTAGACAGGTGTGTGAAGTAATGGGTCGCTACTTGATTAGCTCGAAATGCTGGCAACCCTAGAGATTTAGCGAGTTCACGTCGCTCTTCAGGTGAATAGTCAGCTAAATGCTTGGGGATTTTCTTGCGCTGAACTGGCTCATCAAAAACTAATTTAATTTCAGGAACGCTCATAACCAACGCTTCACTAGCTCTAGTGCAAGCCATAGGGCTGGGGCTGAAATCAATACTGAATCAAGACGATCCAATACTCCGCCATGGCCTGGAAGCAGAGTTCCCATGTCTTTTAAGTGAAGGTCGCGCTTCATTGCACTCTCAATCAAATCACCACAGGTTGCGGTGAAAACAATCATTAATCCAACTATCCCGCCAATCCACCAGTGCATGTCCATGATGTATTTAAATGCAAAGGCCCCGCCAATTACTGTGAAGACTAGTGAGCCGATTAAACCTTCCCAGCTCTTCTTTGGGCTAATCAGTGGAACAAGTGGATGCTTTCCCAATAGAACTCCCACGATGTAACCAAATGTGTCGTTACAGCCAACTAAAACTACAAAAGTCATTACACGCTCTAAACCAGTGCTAGGTTTGGCTAGAAGAATAAGGAAGCCACCTAGAAATGGCAGATAGAGAAGTGAAAAAGTAGTTGCCGTTGCACTTTGCACAAAGCCCTCCGGGCCTTTAGTTAAAAGTTGAATAAGCAAAAGCGGAATAGCGATAGCCGTAGCAATAGCTAATCCAGCTGCCCCACCATTCCAGGTTGCATAGGTAAGTGCCACAGCTCCGGCAGCAAGTGAAACAACTGAGATATAAATTCCACGCACCCGAAAGGCTCGAACAATTTCACGAATACCCAAGAGAACGGCAACTGCGACCACAACTGCAAAAACTTCACGGTGATACGCCAGAGCGAACCAAATTAGAGCAACAAGGGATAGCGAAACAATTATTGAAGGCCCCAGCTTTCGCCCGGCCTTCTTATTAATAGCCTCGTTTAACGATTGAAAATCAGACATCAGTGACAAACTCCTTAGACTTCTAGGAGTTCGGCCTCCTTGTGCTTTAACAATTCATCAATTTTTGCAACGTGATCAGATGTTACTTTCTCGAGCTCTTTCTCACCACGAGCTAAATCATCTTTTCCGATATCTCCATCTTTTTCCATCTTCTCCATCGCCTCTTTTGCCGCGCGACGGATGTTTCGCATAGAAATCTTTGAATCTTCAGCCTTTCCCTTTGCAACCTTAATAAATTCTTTACGGCGCTCTTCAGTTAACTGAGGGAAGTTGATACGAATGACAACACCATCATTACCTGGGTTGACACCTAGGTCTGATTCACGGATAGCTTTTTCAATACTTGCCATTGAACCCTTATCAAATGGTGCGATCGTGGCCATACGGGCATCGGGAACTTGAATAGAAGCTAGTTGTGAGAGCGCTGTATAGGTACCGTAGTAATCAACCATGATTTTATTAAACATCGATGGGTGTGCACGGCCAGTTCTGATAGAAGCAAAATCATCCTTTGCAACTTCAACGGCTTTGCTCATTTTCGTGTCAGCGTCCTTAAGGGCGCTTGCTACATCTGCCATGACTTCTCCCTTGGGGTTTTCCTTATTCTTTGATTCTATCGGCAATACCCGACCTGGCTCTATGAAATCTTGAACTAAGAAACTAGCGTTCCTATTGTTTCCCCACGCACTGCGCGAGCGATATTGCCGTTCTTCATCAAGTCAAAGATGACTATCGGAAGTTGATTTTCACGACAAAGGGCAAAAGCGGCGGCATCTGCCACTGCCAGAGATTTACTTAAAACCTCATCATATGAAATCGCATCAAATTTAACTGCAGACTTATCCTGCTTAGGATCTGCGCTATAAACACCATCAACACCACTCTTAGCAAGAAGCAGAGCTTCGGCTCCTATTTCAAGTGCGCGCTGGGCTGAAACGGTATCCGTTGTGAAGAATGGCATTCCTGCACCTGCACCGAAAATTACTACGCGCCCCTTTTCAAGGTGGCGAATTGCGCGAAGTGGGATGTATGGCTCTGCAACTTGGCCCATGGTGATTGCTGTCTGAACACGGGTTTGCACACCTTCTTTTTCCAGAAAATCTTGTAAGGCTAAACAATTCATCACTGTTCCAAGCATTCCCATGTAGTCAGCGCGTGAGCGATCCATACCGCGCTGAGAAAGTTCTGCTCCTCGGAAATAGTTACCGCCACCAACAACTATGGCTACTTGTACCCCGCTTCGGGCAACATCTGCGATTTGTTTAGCGATGTCTTGCACAACATCAGGATCAACACCGATGCCTTTAGTTCCGCCAAAAACTTCTCCAGAAAGTTTAAGGAGCACCCGCCGATACGTTCCTCTTGTACCGGGCATGAGTGCTCCTTTAACTTCTAGTTGGAATATCTAAATTCTAAGCGATGTCGCCTTTGAACTTATTGACCCACGCGGAAGCGATTGAACGCCTTAACGGCTGTTCCTGCCTCATCGAGGATCTGCTTCACAGTCTTTTTCGCATCTTTAGCAAAAGATTGCTCAATCAAGGAAACTTCCTTGACGAAGCCTGTTACGCGACCTTCAACGATCTTAATGAGGGAAGCTTCAGGCTTACCCTCTTCGCGTGCAGTTTCTTCAGCGATACGACGTTCGTTTTCTATGAGTTCTGCAGGAACATCTTCGCGATTTACAAACTGTGGTGCAAACGCTGCGATGTGCTGTGCAATGTCCTTACCAACTTCAGCTGCATCCTTAGTTAATTGAACTAGAACGCCAACCTGTGGTGGCAAATCTGGGCTAGTGCGGTGCAAGTAAATTCCAACTGGAGAATCCTTGAGCACTGCAATTCGGCGAACTTCAATCTTTTCGCCAAGAGTTGCATTTGCCTCATCAACAGTTGCCTGAACGGTTTTACCGCTAGCCATTGTTGTTGTAAGAAATGCTTCTAGGGAATCTGATTGTGCATTTTGTAGGTGAGCAAGAAGCTCATCAGCAAGAGTAAGGAAACGTTCACCCTTGGCCACGAAATCTGTTTCGCAGTTAAGTTCAAGCATCACGCCAAGATTTCCTTCAACCTTTGCAACTACCGCACCATTTGAAGTTAAACGCCCTTCACGCTTAGTGACTCCCTTGAGTCCCTTAACACGAATAATGTCGATCGCCTTGTTGTAATCGCCTTCTGCTTCATCCAAAGCCTTCTTGCAATCAAGCATTCCAGCAGCGGTTGCTTCACGAAGATTCTTAACGTCTTGCGCTGTATATGCAGCCATTTAATTAAGCTCCTTCTGTGACAGTTGTTGCTTCTGGTGATACTTCAGCTGTTCCAGCAATTTCTTTTTCCCAATCAGCTAAAGGCTCACCGGCTGCAACTGCAGGGGCTTCATCCTTTACCTCACTCTTAGCCTGTGCTGAACGTGCAGCAAGACCAGCAGCGATTGCATCAGTGATAACGCGAGTTAGTAGTCCGATTGAACGGATTGCATCGTCGTTACCAGGAATCTTGTAATCAACTTCATCTGGGTCACAGTTAGTGTCCAAGATTGCGATAACTGGAATACCAAGTTTCTTGGCTTCCTGCACAGCAAGGTGCTCCTTCTTGGTATCAACAACCCAAATTGCTGAAGGCAACTTAGTCATGTTACGGATACCGTTGAGGTTCTTAAATAGTTTTTCGCGTTCGCGGCGAAGAACAAGAAGTTCCTTCTTAGTTAGAAGTAGATCGTTCTTCTCTTCTAGAGCTTCTAACTCCTTCAGACGCTGAATACGCTTGTAGACAGTTGGGAAGTTTGTAAGCATTCCACCTAACCAGCGCTCAGTCACTGTTGGCATGCCAACGCGTGCTGCTTGCTCGATGATTGGTTCCTGTGCTTGCTTCTTTGTTCCAACGAACAAAACGTGACCGCCTTTTGCAACTGTGTCCTTAACGAACTCATATGCATTGTCGATTAACGCTAGTGATTGCTGGATATCGATGATGTAGATGCCATTGCGCTCTGTGAAAATAAAACGCTTCATCTTTGGGTTCCATCGACGAGTCTGGTGTCCGAAGTGGACTCCGCTGTCGAGAAGTTCTCGCATTGTTACTACTGCCATGACGGCATACTCCTTCTTAGGTTTATTTACGTGCGCAGCACAATAAAAAACCCGCTCGGTTTTGGCCAAACAATTTGTTAGGCCCGTCGCACTGAAATTCATCTACCGATTTAACGGACCGAGATGATTCACCGACCAGATGGTCAGGCAGTGCTGAGATGTCACCGGCTGAATTACTTCAACTGGTGCGGGGCAAATCTTACCTGAGCCGTGAGCGTGCAATTACCGCCGGACTATGCGCAAAAGCCCCCAAGCGGTGATACGCAGCACGGCTTCTAGGGCAATATCAAAGCTCATCTTGCTGACCCCATTTTCGCGCTCGATAAAAGTAATAGGGACTTCAGCGATAGATCCGCCTCTGGCAAGGGCCCTTCGAGTCATCTCTATTTGAAAGCAATATCCCTCACTAGCAATTGTTTGAATCTCCATCTTATTTAGTAATGAGGCTGAATAAATTCGAAATCCAGCAGTTGTATCGGCCACTCCAAGGGATAAAACAGTGTTTGCATAACGATTGGCAGCTTTTGAAAGCAGCTCACGAAACTTGCTCCAGTTTCGAATCTGTCCATCGGCCACCCAACGCGAACCAATTAATAAGTCAGCTGAACCTATCCACTGCATCATCGCCACTAAATCACTGACTTGGTGTGATCCGTCTGCATCCATCTCAATGATATTTTCATAACCACGTTCGAGTGCAATCTGGAAGCCAACCCGATAGGCGCTACCCAAACCAAGCTTTGCGCTTCGCTCAACTACTTCAACTCCATGGGCTTTGCAGATTTGAGCGGTGCCATCTGGTGAGCCATCATCAATGACTAAAACATCAAGATCGAGTGTGGCTAACTCATCGAGGAGTGAACCAATACTCTCAACTTCGTTATATGTTGGAATTACTACGATTGATTTACTCATGCGCGAGGATGCGCCTGTTTAAAAGCTTTTTGTAAACGCTCAGTGGAGACGTGTGTATAAATCTGTGTTGTCGCAAGTGAAGCATGCCCCAAAATCTCTTGCACTGTGCGCAAATCAGCGCCACCTTCTAATAGATGTGTTGCTGCAGAATGGCGCAAGGCATGTGGTCCCATGCGCTCTATTCCTTCAATGGCAGAGAGTGCTTCATAGACAACCGTGCGCACAGCGCGCTGATCAATTCTCTTTCCACGGGCTCCAAGAAAAACTGCCTTTTCAGATTTTTCATTAAGAAGTAGTTGGCGTCCATCATCTAGCCACTTCTTTAATGCCCGCATCGCTGGGTTACCAAGGGGAATAACTCGCTCTTTATTTCCTTTACCCAGCACTTGAATTGTCTGACGGTTGTAATCAATATCGCCTAGATCTAAACCACACAGTTCTGCCACGCGAGCACCTGTTGCATACAACAGTTCCACCATCGCAACATCGCGCAATGTCATCGGGGTTTCATCCTCTGTTGCCCTAGTTGCCATTGAATCCATTGCAGTTTTTGCATCCTCAATACCTAAGACTTCAGGCAGAGTGCGATGGCCCTTAGGTGTTGCAAGAGATGCACCCACATCACTAGTGATGTATTTGTTTTTTAACGCCCATTTTGTGAATAAGCGCACTGAGACTGCTCTGCGTGAAATTGTTGTGCGAGAAGCACCTTTGACTTGTTGGTTAGCTAGCCATGAGCGCAGGTGTACTAACTGCAGCTGTGAAATATCTACTAGGCCTATGTTTTCTAAATGTTCTAGTAATGAGGTCAAGTCCCCCATATATGCACGAACAGTGTGAACTGAGAGGTTGCGTTCAACTTCTAAATGGCGCTGAAAAGTAATCAGTAACTTTTCAAAATCTTCGCTCACGCGCCAACTTTACTCGGGTTTGCGTCCCTGACGCAGAAGGCCGAAGGTAACTGCGTCCTCAAGTGCCATTGCAGAGGCTGCAATAACGTTTTCATGAACACCCACGGTGTTCCATTCACCCTTGCCATCACTTGTTTCAACTAATACGCGCGTAACAGCGCCTGTGCCCAGGCGTCCTTCAAGGATGCGGACCTTGTAATCAGTGAGTTCTAGAACTTCTAACTCTGGATAAAGCTCCTTTAGCCCAGTACGCAAAGCATTATCAAATGCGTTAACAGGACCATTTCCAGTACCTGAACAAGAAATCTGCTTACCCTTTGCGGTTACTTTAACTTCAGCCTTTGTAAGAATGCTTTGATCTTCAGAGCGCTCAACTGTTGTTAACCAATGATCAATAGTGAAGAAAGATGGTCGCTTGCCATTCATTTCTTCATGAACAAGAAGTTCAAAAGAGGCATCTGCTGCTTCAAAGGTAAATCCGCGTGATTCCATCTCTTTCACGCGATCAACAATGCGCCCGATGAGTTCTTTATCCCCACCAAGGTCAACGCCAAGTTCTTGTGACTTTAATTCGATGGAGGCTCGCCCGGCCATATCAGAGACCAACATGCGCATATCGTTTCCGACAGATTCAGGATCTTCATGTTGGTAGAGAGATGGATCAACCTTGATTGCACTGGCATGCAGACCTGCTTTGTGAGCAAAGGCTGAAACGCCAACATAAGGTTGGCGCGCACTTGAAGAGACATTTGTAACTTCAGCTACAGCGTGTGAAATTCTGAAAGCTTCACGCAATGCATTCTTTGGCAAAACTAATTGATGCTTCTTTAACTCAAGGTTAGCAATGATTGTTACTAGGTCGGCATTACCTGTGCGCTCACCATATCCATTAAGTGTTCCTTGAACATGTGTAGCACCGGCTGCAACTGCTGCCATTGAGTTAGCAACTGCGCAACCAGTGTCGTTGTGGCAATGAATACCAAGACGCGCAGAGCTTGCAGTTAAAACATCATGGACAACTTGGGAAAGCTCATCCGGCAACATTCCACCATTGGTATCGCACAACGCAATTACATCTGCCCCTGCTTCAGCGGCCACACGCACAACCTCTAGCGCATAGGCACGGTTGCTGCGATACCCATCAAAGAAGTGCTCAGCATCAAGAAATACGCGTTGTCCTTCTGCAATTAAGTGGCTAACAGAGTCACGAATCATCTCTAGATTCTCATCAAGAGATGTCTTGAGTGCTAAATCAACATGGCGATCAAAAGCCTTTGCTACCAAAGTAACAGCTGGTGCACCTGAATCACGAAGTGCGCCAAGTAATACATCATCAGCAGCTTTAACTTTTGGACGACGTGTGGCACCAAAGGCTACAAAAGTAGCGTTCTTTAGGGTTAATTCTTTTTTAGCACGAGCAAAAAACTCAGTGTCCTTAGGGTTTGCACCTGGCCATCCGCCTTCAATAAATCCAACACCAAGATCATCTAAGTGCCGCGCAATAGTCAACTTGTCATGGACAGAGAGATTTAATCCTTCTTGCTGGGCACCATCGCGCAGAGTGGTGTCATAGATATGAAATGCGTCAGAGACTGGCATTAGCAGACCTTACGTACCCAACCGTGTATATCAGGGGTTGTTCCATGTTGAATTGCAAGTAAGTGGTTGCGGATCTGCATGGTTATCACACCAGGTTGTCCATCACCTGTTACCCATGTACCCATGGTTGATTTTGCAGAACCGACAGATGAAACAACAGCTGCGGTACCGCAAGCAAAGATTTCAGTGATTTCACCTGATGCAACGCCATCGCGCCAATCATCAATGCTCAGCATTACTTCTTCAGTTTTATATCCAAGGTCCTTAGCAACAGAGAGAATTGAATCGCGAGTGATTCCTGGAAGCAATGTGCCAGTTAATTTAGGAGTGATAACTCTTGCTTCGGCGCCTTTACCCTTTACGAAATAAAGGTTCATGCCACCCATCTCTTCAACCCACTTGCGCTCTTTTGCATCAATCCACACAACTTGATCACAGCCCTCTTTTGCAGCAGCTTTTTGTGCAACTAGCGATGCTGCGTAGTTTCCCCCGCATTTTGCTTCACCTGTTCCACCTTGCACAGCACGGACATATTCAGTTGAAATCCAGACTGAAACAGCCTTTGATGGATCAAAATAAGCACCTGCTGGTGTTGCAATAAGAATGTATGTCGCCTTATTGGTTGGGCGAACACCTAAGCCAACTTCAGTAGCAATCATGAATGGACGGATATATAGAGATTCACCCACTTTATTTGGAACCCAACCCGCATCTTGTTTAACCAAAGCTTCAACAGTTTCTAGAAACAGAGATTCTGGCATTTCAGGTAGAGCTAAACGCTTAGCAGAGTTAGCAAAGCGCTTTGAGTTTGCATCAGGACGAAACAGTGAGATTGACCCATCAGGTTGGCGATATGCCTTCATGCCTTCAAAGATTTCCTGACCGTAGTGAAAAACCGCTGTAGCTGGATCTAGTGAAAGTGGGCCATAAGGTTGTAACTCTGGTTCTCCCCATCCATCTTTTTCAGTCCACTCACAGACAACCATGTGATCGGTGTAGTACTTACCGAAACCACCTTCAGCAACAAGTGCATCACGTGTTGGCGCATCTTTTGCATTGGGGTTAAGAGTAATTTTCATGGTTTATAGCGCTGCGACTAGCGCATCTCCAACTTCACTAGTGCTTCGTTTTTTGTCTCCGCGAGTAAGCAAATCAGCAGCAACTGCGCGCTCAACATCACGTGCAGCATCGCTATAGCCTAAATGATCAAGCATCATGGCCACCGACATAACGGTTGCGGTGGGATCTGCAATGTTTTTACCTGCAATATCTGGAGCGGAACCATGTACTGGTTCAAACATTGAAGGGAACTTTCCAGTTGGGTTGATATTGCCTGATGCAGCCAAACCAATTCCCCCACAGATAGCAGCTGCTATGTCTGTCAAGATATCCCCAAAGAGGTTATCTGTTACAACAACATCAAAGCGCTCTGGGTTAGTTACAAAGAACATAGAAGCTGCATCAACATGTAAATAATCTGTTGCAACCGATGGGTATTCCTTAGCAACTTCATTGAAGGTGCGAGTCCATAGACCACCGGCACGGGTTAATACGTTGTTTTTATGCACCAACGTCAGCTTCTTACGATCACGCTTGGACGCGCGCTCAAATGCATCACGGATGACTCGCTCTGCACCGCGTCGAGTATTCAAACTTTCCTCAGTTGCAATCTCTGCATCAGTACCTTCTGCAAGGACTCCCCCGGCGCCAACATATGGACCCTCAGTTCCTTCGCGCACAACAACAAAATCAATTGGGGCCTTTGTTGATAATGGTCCGGTAACACCGGGCATTAAACGTGCGGGGCGCAAATTAATATAGTGATCAAAGGCAAAACGAAGCTTCAATAAAAGTCCGCGCTCTAATACTCCAGATGGAACCGTCGGATCACCAACTGCGCCGAGCAAAATAACATCCTTCGTCGCAATCTCATCCAAAATAGCTTGTGGAAGAACTTCACCAGTGCGGTGCCAATACCCAGCACCTAAGTCATATGAGGTGCGCTTAAAGCTCACGTCATACTTCTTTGCAACAACATCAAGAACTTTTAAGCCTTCGTTAACGACCTCAGGTCCAATGCCATCACCGGCAATTACAGCTAAGTTGATAGTTTTCATTTGTCCTCCAAAAATACTGAGTGAACGTAGTCAGCTTCAGTATCCCTCTTAACTTTTGCAACGATATCTTCGCTTACATGCGAATCAACAGTAAGTACCATTAACGCTGTGCCGCCTGCCTTACTTCGAGCAACCTGCATAGCTGCGATATTGACTTTAGCTTCACCCAAAGTCTGTCCAACGATGCCTATAATGCCCGGACGATCGATATAGCGAATGAAAAGAATATTATCTGTAGGGGGCAGGTCAAGATGGAATGAATCGATTGCAACAATCTTTTGAACCTGCTTTATACCCATAAGTGTTCCATCGATAGACATCGCCTTGCCTGTGCCAGTTGTTGCGCGCAAAGTAATCATTGAGCGGTATTCATGACATTCAGCGGTGTTTGTCACTGCTGAAACCATGCCACGTTCTGCCGCAAGACCAGGAGCGTTGACGTAGGTGACTTCCTCTGCACCCACTGCCAACAAGGCGCCCTTTAACGCTGAAATTGCAAGAATTGAAGCATCATGCACTGAGATTTCACCTTTAACGCTGACATCTATATTTACAGGTAGTTCACCCAGTAATTCAGTTGCAATCCCTGACATCTTCTCAACAAGTGGCAATGAAGGACGAATATCTTCGTGGATCACGCCGCCCTTAACATTTACTGCGTCAGGAACAAGTTCACCCGCTAGAGCTTTACGAACTGAAACAGCAACAGCGATTCCTGCGCGCTCTTGCGCCTCATCTGTTGATGCACCTAAGTGAGGTGTGGCAACAACTTGATCGAGTGCAAATAACGGTGAATCTGTGCATGGTTCAGTTACATAAACATCTAATCCAGCTCCTGCAACACGACCTTCTTTAATTGCATCATATAAAGCAGCTTCATCTAGGACCCCACCGCGCGCAGCGTTAACGATCCGAACAGCTGGCTTAACCTTCTTTAATGCTTCAGCACCAATTAAGTTTGCAGTCTCTTTGGTCTTAGGTAAGTGAATAGTGATGAAATCAGATGTTTTCAAAAGCTCATCAAGATCTACCAACTTAACTCCCAGTTGTGCCGCACGTGCTGGTTGAAGATATGGATCATAGGCAATTACGTTCATTCCAAAAGCCTGCATACGAGATGCGACTAATTGACCAATACGTCCAAAACCAACAATGCCCAAAGTCTTTTCAAATAGCTCTGCGCCAGTGAACTTAGAACGCGCCCACTTACCATTTCGAAGCGCCGCATTAGCCGGTGAAATAAAGCGAGCAGATGCAAGCAATAAAGAAATTGCTAACTCTGCAGCGCTAACAATGTTAGAAGTTGGTGCGTTGACAACCATTATTCCCGCAGCAGTTGCTGCCGGAATATCTACGTTATCTAAACCAACACCAGCACGTGCTATTACTTTTAAACCTTTTGCCGCAGCAATCGCTTCTGAATCCATCTTTGTCGCAGAGCGAATTAAGACGGCATCTACTCCCTTAGCAAGTGCTGCTAGAAGCTGGCCACGATCTGCGCCGTCACAGTTAACGACATCAAATTCAGGGCCAAGTGCTTCTAGTGTTGCTGGGCTTAGCTCTTCAGCGATTAAAACGACAGGTTTAGCCACGCGCCGCGCTTCCCTCTTTATAGTCATCGCCCTTTGACTGCTTCATCCATGAAAACATCTTGCGAAGTTCGCGGCCAACAGTCTCAATTGGGTGAGTTTCACCCTTTGTGCGAAGTGACTTAAATTCAGGAGCTCCTGCTTCTTGGTCATCAATGAAGCGCTTAGCAAATGCACCGCTTTGGATGTCTGCAAGAACTGCCTTCATGTTTTCCTTAACATGTGGGTCAATAACACGTGGACCAGAAACATAATCACCAAACTCTGCTGTGTCAGAAACTGACCAGCGCTGCTTTGCAATTCCACCTTCATACATCAAATCAACGATTAACTTAAGTTCGTGCAAGCACTCAAAGTAAGCAACCTCTGGCTGATATCCAGCTTCAGTTAAAACCTCAAAGCCATACATAACCAGCTGTGAAGCACCACCGCAAAGAACTGACTGCTCACCAAAAAGATCTGTTTCGGTCTCTTCTGTAAATGTAGTCAAGATTCCACCAGCGCGAAGTCCACCGATTGCCTTTGCATATGAAAGTGTCAGTGGCCATGCACTTCCAGTTGAATCTTGTTCAACTGCAACGATGACAGGAACTCCGCGGCCTGCTGCGTACTCACGACGTACTAAGTGGCCTGGACCCTTTGGCGCAACCATACAAACATCAACTGATGTAGTTGGCTTGATGTAACCAAAGCGAATATTGAAACCATGCCCAAAGAACAAAGCATCGCCATCTTTTAGGTTAGGCAAAATTGAGTCAGTGTAAATATGGCGCTGAACATGGTCAGGTGCCAAGATCATGATCACTGTTGCTTCTTTAACTGCATCGGCCACTGATACAACACGCAAACCTTCAGCTTCTGCCTTTGCACGTGATGCTGAACCTTCTTTTAATCCGACGCGGACATCAACACCGCTATCACGCAAGTTAAGTGCGTGTGCGTGTCCCTGCGAGCCGTAACCGATGATCGCGACTTTGCGACCCTGAATGATGGATAGATCGGCATCCTCTTCGTGATACATCGTTGCTGCCACGGTATTTCTCCTTTAGTTCTGGTAATCGGGTTGAGTGTCGTGTACTGCTGGTGCTGTCTTATTTGGAATTATCTCTTTAATAGAAATGACATTGATCAACTTATCGAGCTGAGCAATTACTTGCTCGAGCGCATGGCCTTCCAAATTAACCACAATGTCCATCTGTGAGATGGATGGGTCAGTTGTTGGTCCAACAGATAAGCGTTCAATGTTGTATGCACGGCGAGAAAAGAGGCCAGCAACGCGGGCCAATACACCAGGTGAGTTTTCTACTAAAACTTCGAGTATGTGTTGGGCCATATTTATAGCTCCTGTGAATCCCAGTCAGGCGTGGTTTCACGCGCGATCATGATGTCGTCATTTGATGTTCCGGCAGCAACCATCGGCCACACCATTGCGTCGCGATGAACGCGAAAATCAATAACAACAGGTTGATCATTAATTCCCATTGCTTTTTCAATAGTTGCATCAACATCTTCTTCTCGTTCACAGCTCAAACCAACACAGCCCATAGCTTCTGCAAGCATTGGGAAGTTTGGAACACGTTTTGATTCAAGGTTTGTATTTGAATATCGACCTTCATAGAACATGGTTTGCCACTGGCGAACCATGCCAAGAGATTCATTATTAATGATTGCGACCTTGATTGGAATATTGTTGAGTGCACAAGTTGTGAGCTCTTGATTAGTCATCTGGAAACAACCATCACCATCAATTGCCCACACAGTTGTATCTGGTGCTCCAACTTTTGCTCCCATTGCAGCAGGAACGGCGTAACCCATTGTTCCAAGACCACCTGAGTTAAGCCATGTGCGCGGGTTTTCATATGAAACAAATTGAGAAGCCCACATCTGATGTTGTCCAACACCTGCAGCAAAAATAGCTTCAGGACCTGAGATTTTTCCAAGTCTTTCAATTACATACTGTGGAGATAATGTCCCATCATTTGGTTTGTCATAACCCAATGGATAAGCAGCTTGAAGTGAATTCATCTGGTTCAACCATGGGGTTAAATCTGGTTGATTCTTTGCAAGAGCGCTTTTAAGGGCTGGAATCAGCGCAGAGATAGTGTTTTTGAGATCACCCAACACGGCAACATCAGCAAAGCGGTTCTTACCAATTTCAGCAGGATCAATATCTGCGTGAAGAACCTTGGCATTAACTGCAAATGTTGAAAGCTTGCCTGTAACACGGTCATCAAAGCGGGCACCTAAAGTAATGAGAAGATCTGCTTTTTGTAGCGCTGTAACTGCAGCAACCGTTCCGTGCATACCAGGCATTCCAAGATGCAATGGATGGCTATCAGGGAATGCACCACGGGCCATAAGAGTTGTTACAACCGGTGCGCCGAGTAGCTGTGCGAGTTCTAGTAGTTCGCGTGATGCATTTGCTTTAATTACTCCGCCACCAACATAAAAGACTGGCTTACTAGATTGCGTAATCAATGCAGCTGCATCCAGGATGGACTGATTATCTGGGATTGACTTTGGCTTATATCCAGCCAAGTTAACAGAAGTTGGATATTTAAAATCTGTCATTGCTTGCAGGGCATCTTTTGCAATATCGACCAGTACTGGACCCGGACGGCCTGTACTGGCGATATAGAATGCTTCAGCGATCGCGCGTGGAATATCGGCAGGGTTAGTTATTAGATAATTGTGCTTTGCAAATGGCATTGTGATGCCACGAATATCAGCTTCTTGAAAAGCATCGGTTCCAATTGCAACTGAAGGAACCTGGCCTGTAATTGCAACGACTGGAACCGAATCCATCGCAGCATCAGCCAGTGGTGTTACAAGATTTGTTGCACCAGGACCTGATGTAGCAATACACACACCAACGCGACCAGTTACTTGGGCATAACCTGTTGCAGCATGTCCCGCGCCTTGTTCGTGGCGAACAAGAATGTGGCGGATAGAGCTAGAAAAAATTGGATCATAGGCTGGAAGAATTGCACCACCTGGGATTCCGAACATGACATCAACGCCTGCAGCTTCAAGGGATGCGACAAGTGAACTCGCCCCATTCATCTGACTCATAGTTCTTCTCCCTTCGTTGCCTTGCATTTATAGTGATGAAACGAAAAAACCCCCAGATAACTGAGGGCGGCGCATGATCATTGTTAGATCACGCGCTGCTAAATCACCACCACAAATGTTGTGCTCATGGGGATATTCTCCAATGAATTACGCATAAGAGTCAAGGCATGAGATGCACATCTCACAATTTGAGCCAGCTTTACTCGCAGACCGCGCCTTTGGATGCAGATCCCACCAGTTTTGAATACTTGGCCAATACCCCGCGGGAGTATTTGTGACCCAATGGCTTCCAGCCAACTTTTCTAGCCTCAAGCTCTTTGGGGTCAACAAGTAAATCCAATGTGCGATGAGTGATGTCGATTCGAACTAAATCGCCATCTTTAATAAATGCAATCGGTCCACCGTCAACAGCCTCTGGTGCGACATGACCAACACACAATCCAGTTGATCCACCAGAGAAACGTCCATCAGTTAAAAGCAGAGTTGATTTGCCAAGACCCGCGCCTTTTATTGCGCCAGTAATCATTAACATTTCTCGCATTCCAGGACCACCCTTAGGTCCTTCATAGCGAATTACAACTACATCACCAGCTTGAATTGTTCCGTTCTCAAGTGCATCCATTGCAGCTTGTTCACGTTCAAACACTCTGGCAGGTCCTTCAAATGATTCAATTCCAATACCTGCGGTTTTACAAACAGCACCCTCGGTGGCAAGTGAGCCACCCAAAATAGTAATTCCAATATCTGTTGAGATTGGTGAAGAAACTGCGCGCAAGATCTGCCCGTCTGGATCTGGTGGTGCAATATCTTTCAAATTCTCTGCCATTGTTTTGCCTGTAACAGTTAAAACATCACCGTGAAGCAGGCCAGCATCGAGTAATCCCTTTAATACAACTGGAATTCCACCAACTTTATCGACATCACTCATTACAAACCTACCGAATGGCTTGAGGTCCCCCAGCAGTGGAACCTTTGAACCAATGCGATGAAAGTCATCCAGTTCAAGATCTACTTCTGCTTCATAGGCAATAGCTAGCAAGTGCAGAACTGCGTTAGTAGAACCACCTAATGCCATCAATATTGTGATCGCATTTTCAAATGCTTGTTTCGTCAAAATATCGCGAGTAGTAATTCCTTGGCGGATGAGTTCAACCACGGCAGCACCTGATGCAATTGCATAAGTATCACGGCGGCGATCAACGGCAGGAGGCGCAGCTGATCCAGGAAGTGAGAGCCCAATAGCCTCACCAATACTTGCCATGGTGTTTGCTGTATACATACCGCCGCAAGCACCTTCGCCAGGACAGATTGCACGTTCAATTTGATCCACGCGCTCTTGGGTAATTAACCCACGAGCACAAGCTCCAACAGCCTCAAAGGCATCGATGATTGTTACATCTTTTCCATCAACTTGGCCTGGCAGTGTTGAACCTGCATAAACAAAAACACTTGCAACATCGATGCGAGCTGCTGCCATCATCATTCCTGGAAGAGATTTATCGCAACCGGCAAAAGTTACCATGCCATCTAAACGCTCTGCTTGCATAACAGCTTCAACTGAGTCTGCAATAACTTCACGTGAAACTAATGAAAAGTGCATTCCTTCATGGCCCATTGAAATTCCATCAGAGACAGAGATAGTTCCAAACTGCATGGGGAATCCGCCTGCATCAATGACACCTTGCTTTGATGCCTTAGCTAGACGATCTAAAGATAAATTGCAGGGAGTAATTTCATTCCAAGAAGATGCAATACCAATTTGGGGTTTAACCCAATCATCATCACCCATTCCAACTGCACGTAACATTCCTCGTGCAGGGGCGCGCTCTAATCCATCAGTTACAACTCCCGAGCGCGGCTTCATGTTTGGCATGTGATTAGTCTAGCCTTCTGATTGTCCTAGATGAGCTAATAAAAGCGCACGAACTTTAGCTGCATCGGCTTGTCCCTTTGTATCTTTCATAACCATTCCAATTAAAGCACCGGCAGCTGGTAAGTGACCATCTCGCACCTTTTGCGTAGTCTCGGGTTGTCCAGCACATGCACGCTCGATAGCAGCCATCAACGCTGAATCATCATTGACAACTTTAATTCCACGAGCTGCAATAACTGCCGCAGGCTTTCCTTCTCCAGCAATTACGCCTTCAACAACTTGGCGAGCTAACTTATCTGTTAGATCCCCAGCATTAACAAGGGCAACAATCTCAGCCACATCTGATGCTGCAATAGGCAAATCTTTAATTGCTACATCTTTTTCATTAGCAATTCGAGAAATCTCACCTAACCACCAACCGCGTGCTTTTGCAGGATCTGCCCCAAGTGCGACAGTTGCTTCAACAACATCTAGCACGTCAGCATTAATCATCGCTGACATTTCCTTATCTGGAACTGCCCACTGTTCTTGCAAACGCTTGCGGTGAATTGAAGGGCGCTCGGGCAAAGTCGCGCGTAGTTGTTCAATCCAAGCTGCATCTGGTGCTACTGGAACTAAATCTGGTTCTGGGAAATAACGGTAATCCTCAGCCTGTTCCTTTGAACGGCCAGAGCGAGTTAATCCTGTGTCTTCTTGGAAGTGACGAGTTTCTTGTACAACTCGCTCGCCATTATTTAAGCGTTCAGCATGACGAATCATTTCACCGCGAATTGCCCGCTCCACAGAGCGAAGAGAGTTAACGTTCTTAGTTTCTGAGCGAGTTCCAAGAACATCAGAGCCAATTAAGCGCAGTGAAACGTTTGCATCACAGCGAAGTGATCCCTGCTCCATTTTCACATCACTGACACCAAGTGAGCGCAAGATGTCGCGCAGTTCTGCCACGTAAGCCTTTGCGACCTCAGGGGCATATTTGCCTGTGCCAGGAACAATCTTGGTAACAATTTCAACCAATGGAATTCCTGCACGGTTGTAATCAAGAAGTGAATACTCGGCGCCATGAATACGGCCAGTAGCACCGCCGACGTGTAGAGACTTTCCCGTGTCTTCTTCCATGTGAACGCGCTCTACTTCAATGCGGAAAACCTTTGGACCCTCATCTGTTTCGACCTCAACATCAACATATCCGTTGACGCAGATTGGCTCGTCATACTGTGAAATCTGGAAGTTCTTTGGCATATCTGGATAGAAGTAGTTCTTGCGAGCAAAGCGACTAAAAGGTGCAATAGAGCAGTTCAGGGCAAGACCGATTTTGATTGTTGATTCAATCGCCTTCTCATTAACAGTTGGCAACGCACCTGGCAAAGCTAAACACACTGGGCAGGTTTGTGTATTTGGCTCTGCACCGAAAATAGTAGAACAGCCACAAAACATCTTTGATTTTGTGTTGAGTTCAACGTGAACTTCAAGACCCAAGACTGGTTCATACTTTGCTACAACATCATCATACGTCAGGCTCATTTGCTACCTGCTAACGCTGGAATTGTTGAAAGCAATGGTGCGCCCCACTTTGAAAGCAAAGCTGCTTCAAGGGCTGCGCCTACTGAATACATTCGATCATCTTTCATCACAGGTGACATGATCTGGAAACCAACTGGTAGGCCATCTTCTTCTGCAACACCGGAAGGTAGTGACATTCCACCGATACCAGCCATGTTCACAGGAATTGTTGCAATGTCATTGAGATACATAGCTAGAGGGTCATTAGCCTTTTCGCCGATTTTGAAAGCTGTAGTTGGGCAAGTGGGTGAAACTAATACATCAGCCTTTTCAAATGCTTTGTTGAAATCTTGAGTAATGAGTGTGCGAACTTTTTGCGCGCTGCCGTAATAGGCATCGTAGTAGCCAGATGAAAGTGCATATGTTCCAAGAATGATGCGGCGCTTTACTTCACGGCCAAAACCAACTTCACGGGTCAAATTCATTACTAATTCAGCAGATGCTCCCTCGCTATCACCCACGCGAAGGCCATAACGCATGGCATCAAAGCGAGCTAAGTTGGATGAGCATTCAGATGGTGCAATTAAGTAATATGCAGCAAGGGCATATTCAAAGTTAGGCGCAGATACTTCAACGATTTCAGCTCCGGCAGCTGCAAGTAATTCGAGTGATTCTTCAAAACGAGTCCGCACACCCTTTTGGTAGCCATCACCATTGAGCTCTTTCACAACACCAATCTTCAATCCCTTAACGTTGCCTGACTTTGCAGCCGCAACTACTGCTGGAACTGGAGCGTTAATAGAAGTTGAATCTTTTGGATCATGACCAGCGATTGCTTCATGCAATAGCGCAGCATCTAAAACAGTACGTGCGCATGGGCCTGCTTGATCAAGGGATGAAGAGAAAGCAACAAGGCCATATCGCGATACGCCGCCATACGTTGGCTTCACTCCCACTGTTCCAGTAACGGCAGCAGGTTGGCGAATAGATCCACCAGTATCTGTCCCAATTGCAAGCGGTGCTTCAAAGGCTGCAAGTGATGCAGCAGATCCGCCACCAGAACCGCCAGGAATGCGAGTTAAGTCCCATGGATTATGCGTTGGACCATAAGCAGAGTTTTCTGTAGAAGAACCCATTGCGAATTCATCCATATTTGTCTTACCTAAAATAACAATGTCATTCTTCTTTAAGTTCACAACAACAGTTGAGTCATAAGGTGGACGCCAACCTTCAAGAATCTTGGAGCCACATGTTGTTGGAATACCCTTTTGTGTCATTACATCTTTGAGAGCAAGTGGTACTCCAGCCAAAGGTGAGAGCTTCTCCCCGCTTTTGCGCTTCGCATCAACGGCTGCAGCTTGAGCAAGTGCGCCTTCTGTATCAACGTGTAAGAAAGCATGCACATCTTTATCTACAGCAGAAATCTGATCTAGGTGGGCTTGTGTGAGAGCAACCGAAGTAATTTCACCACTAGCTAATTTGCTGGCCATCTCTGATGCAGAGTTGCGAATCATTCTTCACCCAAAATCTGAGGAACGCGAAAACGCTGTTCTTCTTGGGCAGGTGCACCAGAAAGAGCATCAGCTGGTGAGAGCGATGGAATAACTACATCGGGGCGAAAAACATTACGAAGTGGCAAAGGATGAGAAGTTGCCGCCACATCAGCGCCAGCAACTTCTTGCACGCGAGCCACAGCATCCAAGATGACTGTGAACTCATTAGAGAGTGCGACTAGCTCTTCATCGCTCATTTCAATACGAGCAAGGCCAGCAAGCTTTGCTACATCATCGCGGGAAAGGCTGGTCATGGGTGTGAGTCTAATTAACTTCGCGCTTAACTGCGAATTTGCCCGTCTCCAGTAACGATCCAGGTAGTCGTTGTCATAGCTTCAAGACCCATAGGGCCACGGGCATGGAGTTTTTGATTTGAGATTCCAATTTCTGCACCAAATCCCATTTGCTCACCATCGGTGAATCGCGTTGAAGTATTGACCATCACTGCCGCGCAATCACTCAGCGCAATAAATCGAGCAGCGTTAGCCTTATTTTCAGTGATGATCGCTTCAGTGTGCTTAGTGCCATATGTAGCAATGTGCTCACTGGCGGCATCAACTGAATCGACAATTGCAACATTCATTTCAAGAGTTCCGTATTCAGTGCACCAGTTCTCCTCTGTTGCCGCACTCATAGGAATCGCGCCCGCTAACGCTAAAACTTGTGCATCTCCATGCAGAATAACTCCAGCATCATGTAGAGCTTTTAATACAACTGGAACAAAATCCTTTGCAATTGTTGTGTGAATCAAAACAGTCTCGGCTGCATTACAGACGCTAGGGCGCTGAACTTTAGAGTTGATAATAATTGGAAGTGCCTTAGCCAAGTCTGCAAATTCATCGATATATACATGGCACACTCCTGCGCCAGTTTCGATTGTTGGAACCGTGGATTCATCCACAACCATGCGAATAAGAGATGCACTCCCCCGTGGAATTACTAGATCCACTTTGCCACGAGCATTTAAAAGAGCCTTAACTGTGTCGCGATCATCGGATGGCACAAGTTGGATTACATCTGGTGAAATCTTTGTCGTCTTAAGTGCATCACGCATGACTGTTACAAGAATTTGATTGCTTGCAGCAGCGTTTGAAGATCCACGCAAAAGGGCAGCATTACCTGACATTAATAAAATGACAGCAGCATCAACTGTCACATTTGGACGCGCCTCATAAACCATTCCAATTACGCCAAATGGCACAGTGATTTGCTGTAAATCGATTCCATTAGGCAAAGTTGAATGGCGCAATGTGATTCCAAGTGGGTCAGGCAATTTACTTACTTGGCGCGCGCCATTGGCAATTCCTTCTACTCGAGCCGGAGTCAGTGACAATCGATCAAGTAAAGAGGAATTAATCTGTGCTGCACGAGCGCGCACCATATCCTCTTCATTGGCGGCAATAATTTCAGCACTTCTAGCAATAATTGCATCTGCAATTGCATTAAGGGCAGCGCTGCGTTCTGCTCCTGTGGCAACGTTCAAAGTGCGTGCAGCTATGCGTGCAGTATCTGCCATTTGATTTACTAGTTGTTGGCTCATTTAAATCAACACCAAATCATCTCGGTGGACAAGTTCGCGCTCATACTCCGCGCCCATTTCTGCAGCGAGTTCTTTTGTGGAACGGCCCAGCATTTTTGGTAGATCCTCTGAATCAAAGGCAACTAAACCACGTGCAATCACAGTACCGTCTGGTCCTACTAATTCAATAGCATCGCCAGCAATGAATTCACCTTCAACTGCAGTGACACCTGCTGGAAGCAATGAAACACCGCGCTCCAAAATTGCCTTAACTGCACCAGCATCTAAAACTAACTTGCCATGTGGCTTAGTTGCATGCGCCAACCATAATAGGCGTGATGTTGTCTTGCTTGCATGTGCATGAAAGTGAGTACCAAAATCTTGACCAGCCAAAGTTTTATCGGCATCTTCTAGAGATGTCAGCAGCATTGGGATACCGGCAGAAGTTGCAATGCGCGCAGCTTCAACTTTAGTAACCATTCCCCCGCTGCCAACTCCAGCAGAGCCTGCGCCACCCAGAGTTTCGTTTTCGATATCTGCAACAGATGTAACTTCGTGAATGCGCTTAGCACCAGCCTGTGTTGGTAGGGCGTCATATAGTGCGTCAATATCAGAGATTAGAACCAATAAATCTGCATTAATCAAAAGTGCGACTAGGGCAGCAAGGCGATCATTGTCGCCAAAGCGGATTTCGCCAGTTCCTACTGTGTCATTTTCATTAATGATTGGAACAACACCAAGTTGCAACAAGCGATAAAGGGTGCGCTGCGCATTTTGATAATGCGAGCGTCGCACAACATCTTCAGTTGTTAGCAATACCTGTGATGCAGTAATTGAATGACGGTTAAAGCTTTGGGTGTATTGAGCAATCAAAAGTCCTTGGCCCACTGATGCTGCAGCTTGCTGTGTTGCTAAATCCTTTGGACGAGTGGTTAAACCCAATGGCGCAAGACCAGCAGCAATGGCACCAGAAGAAACGACTACTACTTCAGATCGGCGCTCTTTGCATGCGGCAACAACGTCAACAAGTTTATTGACCGCATCAGCATCTAGTGCAGAACCGGCTTTACCGGTGAGAGAGGATGAGCCAATCTTGATGACGATTCGCTTTGCAGAGGTAATCTGCGCTCGGCTCACTTGTCATCTCCATCCTCTGATTCATTAACTTCAACAACTGAAATCTTAGGTGTATGTGGGTCTTCAACGTTGTATTCCCACTGCTTTGCAATCTCATCATCGCTTAGAACATCATCAACACGCTCGGTCTGCTGCCATGTTGATTCAAGACGTGAATCCTCACCACGGCGATGCAAGTGACCAGCTAACTGCTCTGCCCCAGCTTCAATTGTTGGCTCCCAATCAAATACAACTTGTGTGAGGCCATCACCGATTCGGACTTCACTTCCGGCAACAGCGCCCTTTTTAAAGAGATCTTTTTCAACACCTAATTGCGCCAAGCGATCAGCTAAGTAACCAATTGCCTCTGCGTTCTTAAAGTTGGTTTGGCGGACCCAGCGCTCAACCTTTTTACCGCGAACATTAAATGAACCATCGGCATTAGCTTTAACTTCAAAGCCTGAATCATCAACTGCAACTGGACGCAAAATAATGCGTGTGCGAACTTCTATTGCTGCTGTAGCAGCACGATCTTTTTGAATCAAGCGAGCCATTGCATAGGTCAATTCCTGTAAGCCTGCACGAGATGCCGCAGAAACTTGATAGACCTCATACCCTCGATTGCGTAGTTCGTCCTCAACCATATCTGCCATAGCTTTGCCATCAGGAATATCAGTTTTATTGAGCGCGATGATTCGCACTCGATCTTCTAGTCCACCATAAAGCGCTAATTCATTTTCAATGATTTCAAGATCTTGCACTGGATTACGATCAGTTTCCAGAGTTCCGCAATCCAAAACATGAACTAGTGCAACGCAGCGCTCAACATGGCGTAGAAATTCAAGGCCTAAACCTTTTCCTTGGCTTGCACCTGGAATTAATCCTGGAACATCGGCAACAGTAAAACGTGTTTCACCTGCTTGAACAACACCTAGATTTGGAGCAAGAGTAGTGAATGGATAGTCAGCAATCTTTGGGCGTGCTGCAGAAATAGCTGCAATAAGAGATGACTTTCCAGCACTTGGATAACCAACAAGTGCGATGTCTGCAACTGATTTAAGTTCAAGGAAAAGTGTGCGCTCTTCACCTGGTTCACCCAATAATGCAAAACCTGGTGCACGTCGCTTTGATGAAGATAGAGCCATGTTTCCAAGGCCACCGAAACCACCTTGGGCTGCAATAAAAGTTGTGCCGGTTCCAACGAGGTCAGCAATCTGTTCACCTGCAGCATCAAAGATAACTGTGCCGTTTGGAACGCCAAGGATTAAATCTTCACCTTGATGACCATCTTTTCGATCACCATAACCTTGATGACCTGACGTTGCTTTGCGGTGTGGTGAATGATGGAAATCAAGCAGGGTTGTAACACTTGGATCAACAACGAGAATTACATCGCCACCGCGTCCACCGTTACCGCCATCTGGTCCGCCTAGTGGCTTGAATTTTTCGCGCTTAACAGAAACGCAACCATCTCCACCTTTTCCGGCAGATGCATAGAGAGTCACACGATCAACAAATGTTGTCATGTCTTTAACTCCCTTCACTGCAGAAAATAAAAAAGCGAGCCGTGTGATTACGGCTCGCCCTTTTTAGAGAAACCTTTTATAGAGCTACCGGAACCACAACATTCACTACGCGACGTCCGCGAGCGCGACCGTATTCAACTGCACCAGCTGCTAATGCAAATAGTGTGTCGTCTTTACCGCGTCCAACGTTCTTACCTGGGTGAAAATGTGTTCCGCGCTGGCGAACTAGAATTTCGCCTGCATTTACTTCTTGTCCGCCAAAGCGCTTAATACCGAGGTATTGCGCATTGGAATCGCGACCGTTTCGTGTCGAGGAGACACCCTTCTTACTTGCCATTTATTTATCCTTTACTTCGCGCCGTTGATGGCGGTAATTTTTACGAGAGTCTGCTTAGCGCGAAATCCCTGGCGACGACGGTGACCTGTCTTGTTCTTGTAACGCAAAATATCGATCTTTGGGCCCTTAGTCTCTTCAAGTACTTCGCCTGTGACCTTAACGCCAGAGAGAAGCTTTGGATCTGAGGTAACAGATGCACCATCTACTACGAGCACTGCAGGAAATGAAACAGTGGCGCCAACAGCAGCATCGATACGATCGACGGTGACTGTGTCTCCAACTGCCACTTTTTCCTGATGGCCGCCAGCTTTAACGATTGCGTACACGTGTAACTCCAGTTCATTTTTAGCCCATGGCGCAGAACCAAAGGTTCCTTCGGGCAGAGGCTAAGGGTACGCAGCCTCTAGGCCAGGGTCAAATTGCGATTTCTAGCCCTTTTGGGTGATTCGAGTCAATGCCTTTTCTAGGGCGTAAATCGGATCACTAGCCGCGCCTTTGACTTGGGCATCGGCCCGGGCGATAGCCCCAACGGCATCGGCAATTTGAGCTGGTGTCCATCGATTTAACTGTCTGCGGGCCTTATCAATTTGCCATGGCGCCATACCTAATTGCCCCGCTAGTTCAAAAGACTTAACGCCACGATTTACACCTGAAACTTTGGCAAGAGAACGAAGTGATGAAGCAATAGCACTTGTAATCATTACTGGATCAGTTCCCGTTTCTAGTGCGCTGCGAAGAGCAATCAGTGCTGCCGGCAAATTACCATCCAAAGTTGCATCAGCAACATCAAATCCAGTTGTTTCAACTCTGCCTTGATGAAACTTATCAATCATTACTTCATCGATTGTTCCTGCTGGTGCATCTGCTGCAATCTGCCCAACTGCTGATTGAAGTTCACGCAAATCATTTCCAAGTGCACCAACTAGAGCTGTGATAGCACCCGGGGTTGCCTTGCGTTGTAAATCAAGAAAAAGGTTACGAACAAACTCTTCTTTCTCTGCTTCTTTCTTAATAGGCTCACATGCAATTATCTCTGGCTTAAGCTTTTTTATTGCATCTAATAGCCCTTTGCCTTTCACACCACCTTTATGAACAAAGACCACTGTCGTTGAAGGATCTGGGGAATCTAAATATCGAGTGACTTCATCTTTAGATTCTTCTGGCAAATCCTGTAAATCGCGGATGATTAATCCACGGCGCTCTGAAAACAATGACGGAGCAAGTGAGTCTGCAATATCGCCAACAATGACATCTGCTGCAAAGAGATTGGTAATTTCACATTTCTCGTCTTTAAGTTGGGCGGTGAGCTTGCTTAATGCTCTATCTGCAAGAGCGGCCTCTGATCCCAGAATAAGGTAGAAGGAATTCACGTAGCATCTACCCCCATCTAATGAGATTAAACCGACCTTTGGCTCTACGTATAGTGAAATGATGATTTCGTACTACAACTGCAATTGCGCCATCTAAATCAGTACGTACAACCTCTGAGCCCAGTCTAGCCAGCGCGTCCAGAGTTTGCACCGCTGGGTGACCATAAGTATTTCCTGCCCCCACCGAAATTATTGAAATACGTGGGTGCAAAGCGGCCATGAAAGCTAGATCCTGGTACCTAGAGCCGTGATGAGAGACTTTATATATATCAACGGGGACAACATCCTTAACTAGAAGTTCCTGAACTGGTGGCTCTATATCCCCACCTGCAAAGATTGAAAATGCATCACCTGTTATTAAGGTGGCAATGCTGGAGTTATTTATTTGAGAACCATCACCTGGCATTTCTGCAAAACTAGTTGCGCTCAAAGTGGGCCAAAGAACATTTATTGTTATTGGACCAACTCTTGAACTCATTCCCCGCACCGCCTTAATCATCTCAACTCCTTTTAAGGCCGATTGAGCCATAGCGCTTTCAACAAGTGGCGCTGAGTTGACACTGACCCAGACTTGTCCAACTGTGCGCTTCTTTATTGCCCCCGGTAATCCCGCAACATGGTCTGCATGAAAGTGCGAAAGAATTAAAAGTGGAATCTCATTTATCCCTAAAGCTTTCAAACAACGATCTTCAGCAATTGGATCAGGTCCAACATCTATAACTAAGCCCCGGTGATTACCCAAATTAATCACCATCGAATCGCCTTGGCCGATATCGCAGTTTGCCACCTGCCAATCCCCTCCTGGCCAACGTTGCAGCCAAGTAATGGATATGAGAACCACCAAGGTAAAGATAATGATCTGTTTGAACCATTTCTTTAGCAACCATGAAATAAGAGTGAAGCTAGCGACGATAATGAAGCCAATTTTTCCCGTTCGCAAAGTTAAAACCGGAAAAGTTGATGCCCAATGTGCAATGAGTGCAATTGCCCCTGCTGGAAATCTAATGAACCAAATCAACACTGCGGAAAGCAAAGGTGCAAAAGGCGAAAAGAGTGCTGCAATAAAGCCCACGATTGTGATGGGTGCAACAAAGGGAGCTGCCAATAGATTTGCGATAACACTCATGGGAGCCAGATATCCAGAGAGTGCCACGATGATGGGTGAGCAGAAAACAATCGCTGCAATCGGTGGCGCTAGCGCCTGCGCTAGCTTTTCTGGCATATGTGTTGATAGTTTTTCAATGAGCACAGGTGCAAAGAGAAGAAGGCCTGCAGTTGCTAACACCGAGAGTGCAAAACCTGCATCACGCGCCTGCCATGGATCAACGATGACAACGGCGGCCATTGCAAAACCAAGTGCAGGCAGTGAATCTCGGCCCCTCTTGGTGCCCTGTGCAATTAGTAAAACTGCAGCCATCGCTGCTGCCCGCAGTACTGATGGGGAAGGACGCACAAGTGCAATAAATGCGATGAGAGATATTGCTGTTGCTGTAAGACGGAATTTCATTCTTGCAAATAGAAACTGCATCATCCATAAGACAAAAGCTGAAACAAGTGCAAAGTTGGCACCGCTGACAGCAACTAAGTGGGTTAATCCAGAGCGCTTCATGGAGTTTTTGAACTCAGCGCTTTGTTTGGAAGTATCCCCCAACACCATTCCAGGGATGAGAGCTCCGGCATCTCTATCACCAGAAAGTGAGCGAAGGCCTAAGCGAATTGCACCTAATGCACTAGCCCAATGCGAGGGCTGTGTTTGAATCTCGATGTCATTTTTTACTACAACTAACGCCGCCACCCGCGCTTCTTTACTTGCAACTATTCGCCCCTCAAAGCTAAATCTTTGTCCCGGTAAGAGTTTTGTCACGCTTTGATTTGATGTCATCACGCGTATTGGTACGCGCAGATTGTAATGAATAGAGCTGTTGTTTACTAAAACTGCGCGCGCAATAAATGAATAGTTGCCAGTACTAGTTTTATTTGGATCGGTAACAACTTCGGCTGTAATCTTTGCACTTTGTAGAAAGAATCTAGAAATCTGGCTATGAGCCAGAGATGCTTGGCGAATAGACATCACCGTTGAACCTAAAAGAAGTGCACAGATAATCACCATGAATCGAAGTTTTCGACTAATAAAGGAGACTGCACCCAAAGCCAGGGCAGCAATTGCGATACGCCATGGTGCGGTCGCACTTTGAAACAACGCCCCAGCCCAGATCGCACCGCCAAGGGCAATGGCCCTGTAATCAGTTAAACGCGAATTTTGCTTTTGATTTGCGAGAATTTTGCCGCACCGATTCCACTGACATTTTGGAGATCTTCTATTGTTATAAAGGGACCATGAGTTTTTCTATAAGCAACTATGCGGTTTGCAATGACCGGACCAATTCCATCAAGTGAATCAAAATCACCAACTGTTGCACGATTAATATTGATTGGACCACTTCGCTTTGGTGTAGCAACGCGAACACCTTTGCTATTTGTAGTTGCAGCGTCCACATAGATCTGTTCACCATCGGCCAAAACTCTGGCTAAATTTATAGTGCTCAAATCCGCTCCCGATGCTGAACCTCCAGCGGCTTTGATTGCATCGATTACTCGAGAGCTGGCGGTGAGTGAGTAAACACCTGGGGTATTAACTGCGCCGGTGACATCTACAAATATCTGTGGAGCTTGCACTTGCTCAACAATTATGGGAGGTGGTGTTATTTCATCAGTGTTACCTCTGATGACAATAAATACAGAGACAATGACCACGATTGCCGACATTGCAAGGAGAGCGCGTTTTTGAATGGGTGTGAAATTTAGGTCAAACCACCAGGTAGCAAGCTTTTCAAAGATCTGTGAGAAATATTCCATGTCCCAATAGTTCAGGGCATTGTTAAATCACTGCGGAGATGAGGCTAAAGGGTGTGGATATTTACTTCTTAATCCAATAGTCATTGATGTACTTCTCGCCCTCGTCACAGAAGAAAGTAACTACGTTTTCAACACCGTACTGCTCCTTCAATCTCTTAGCAGCAATCAAATGTGCCCCTGATGATGGGCCCACGAAAATGCCATGAACTCTGGCTATGCGGCGCATTTCGGCAATTGATTCCTCGGAGCCCACATCAATAACTCCATCTAATTCATGATGGTGGCGAGTAACAATGCCTGGGATAAAGCCGTCGGCAATTCCTTCAATTAAGTGCTTTGACACTTCTCCACACAAAATTGTGCAGGATTCAGATGGTTCCAGAGCAATAACTTTGCAGTTAGGATTTGCCGCTTTGAGTGCTTGTCCCACACCAATAATTGTTCCTCCAGTTCCAACTCCACCAATCACTAGGTCTGGCAGAACTGGCATCTGTTGCAAAATCTCTTGACCTAGCCATTGGCGGTTCTCTTCCACGTTCCATTCATTATCAAATTGCTGTGGTGCAAAGAATCCTGGCATTGCTCCGCGCCGGCGTGCTTCTTCTAGCGCATCATTAACATGGAAATCTCCCATGGTATGAACTTCTGCGCCAAATGCTTCAGAGATTGCTGTGCGCTCAGGACTCATTCCATCGGGCATGATTACCAACATCTTGTAGCCCTTAACCGCTGCAACCATACTCATTGCATTTCCGGTATTACCGCTACTTGCTTCAACAATTGTGTCGCCTGGCTTTAGTAAGCCTTCAGCTTCTGCACGCTCAATCATGTATTTTGCAATTCGCGCTTTAATAGAACCAGAAGGGTTCATGAATTCCATCTTGACCCAGATACCTTCAATATTTATTAAAGGTGTGTTACCGATGGCGTCTAGAATTGTCTTCATTGACAGGGCCTTTCATATTGTGGAACTACTCACGTGAGTATTAAGCGACGATATTAACTAGTTTTGGCGCGCGCGCAATGACCTTTTTCGGTGCGTTTGTGCCCAGTTCGGCAACAATGGTTGGGTGTGCAAGGGCTAACGCCTCAAGTTCTGCATCAGTAATTGTTGGTGAGACATCAATACGCTCTTTTATCTTGCCGTTAATTTGAATAACAGCTTCCACTGAATCTGCCACAAGAAGTTTTGGATCCACCGCTGGCCAGCCGGCAAGTGCCACAGCAGGCTTATGTCCTAAGCGCTCCCACATTTCTTCGGCAGTAAATGGTGCTACCAGAGAGACCATGATTGCAATAGCTTCAACGGCTTCGCGAGCTGCAGGATCTGCCGGCCCGCAACCAGAATCAACCGCCTTACGTGTTGCATTTACTAGCTCCATTACACGGGCAACTGCAACGTTGAATCGGAATGACTCAACGGCAAATCCTGCATCGTTTAGAGCCTTGTGTGTTGCTTTACGAAGTGAGAGATCTCCCTTAGAAAAATCTACTCCTGGAGCACTTGTGACATCTCCAGATAAACGCCAAGCACGCGTTAAGAATTTAACTGAACCTGATGGTGAAACATCAGACCAATCAACGTCATCCTCAGGTGGACCAGCAAAAACCATCGACAAACGAATTGCATCAACGCCGTGCTTTTCTAGTTCATCAGAGAGTGCAACAAGGTTGCCACGACTCTTAGACATTGCCGAACCATCCATGACAACCATTCCTTGGTTAAGCAAACGGGTAAATGGTTCATTGAAATTAACCATGCCCATGTCGCTGAGGACCTTAGTAAAGAAACGGCTATAGAGAAGGTGCAAAATCGCATGTGTTACGCCACCAACATATTGATCAACGGGCAACCAAGTTTCAATATCTTCCTTTAAAAATGGTTGATCGTGGACAGTAGATGATGGATATCGCAGGTAATACCACGATGAATCCACGAAGGTATCCATCGTGTCGGTATCTCGCTTTGATGCAGCCCCACACTTAGGACAGGCAACATTGACCCAATCAGTTGCAGTACCCAGAGGTGATGTTCCCTTTGGTTTTAAATCTAAACCTTTAGCATCTGGCAAGGTAAGTGGAAGCTGATCTGCTGGAACTGGAACCTCACCACATGATGGGCAGTGAATAATTGGAATAGGAGTTCCCCAGTAACGCTGGCGAGAGACTAACCAGTCGCGCAAACGGTAGTTACGGGCGGATTTTCCAAGACCATCTTTTTCGAGTTGGCTGTTAATGGCAGCGATTGCATCAGCCTTATTGAGACCATTGAGTGCCCCTGAATTAACTAACTTTCCATCACCAGTTGTTGCCACACCGCTTTTATTGGGATCTTCTTCCCCAGTTTCAACAACAACAACTACAGGTAATTTGAATGCTTTTGCAAAATCTAAATCTCGCTGATCGTGGGCTGGAACAGCCATGATGGCACCCGTGCCGTAATCAGCTAGAACATAATCACTGGCCCAGATTGGTAGCTTTGCACCATTAACTGGGTTTATTGCATAGCGATTTAAGAAAACACCGCTCTTAGGGCGATCTGTAGCCAGGCGATCGATATCGCTATCAGCCTTAATCTTTTCAAGATAAGAATTGAACTCTGTTTCAACACCAGTTCCCACAACTAACTCAGCAGCTAGTTCACTATCGGCAGCAACAACCATAAATGTTGCGCCATACAAAGTATCTGGTCGGGTTGTATAGATAGTTACTGGCTCTATGCGGCCCTCAATAACAAATGAAACGTTGGCACCGGTTGAGCGTCCAATCCAGTTGCGCTGCATCATCAAAACTTTTTCAGGCCATTTACCTTCTAATTGAGCCATGTCATCGAGCAAACGATCGGCATAGTCAGTGATCTTGAAATACCACTGATTCAACTTCTTTTTCGTAACAGCAGAATCACATCGCTCACATAATCCAGCAATAACTTGTTCATTAGCCAAAACAGTTTGGCAACCAGGACACCAGTTCACAGCTGAATCTTTTCGATAGGCAAGTCCGCGCTCGTGCAGCTTTATAAACAACCATTGATTCCATTTATAGTATTCAGGATCGCACGTATTAAAAACACGGTCCCAGTCGAATGAACATGCGAAACGACGCATTGATGCTTTTTGAACTGCAATATTTTCATACGTCCAGATACGCGGATCAGAGTTACGCTTGATTGCAGCATTTTCAGCAGGTAAACCAAAAGCATCCCAAGCAATCGGGTGCATAACGTTAAAACCTTTTTGAACCCAGTAACGGGCAATCACATCACCTAATGCATAGGCCTCGGCATGGCCCATGTGAAGATCACCGGATGGATAAGGAAACATATCCAAGACATATTTCTTCTCACGCGTGTCATCTGCACGCCCTGACTTAAATGGCTGTACTTCATCCCAAATGGGCAGCCACTTTTCCTGCACGTAGGCAAAGTCGTATGCCGCGTGCTCGCGCTCGTCATTCACGTTCTTATTCATACGTGGAGCTAAGGGGATTTGAACCCCTGACCCCCTGCATGCCATGCAGGTGCGCTACCAGCTGCGCTATAGCCCCATTTACTTCAAGTGCAGACCTTACCGCATACATGTGCGGTGGTTTTAAACGAAAGTTGCTCCACTTTCTTCGCCATAGACAGGTTCTGGAATAGATCCAGCGTTGTGTTCTACTAAATTCCACTGGCGGGGATTTCTTTGCAGGACAGACCACGATGCATTTGAAAGTCCGCCTAAAACTCCCCAATGAGAAAGTGGAAGTTGTAGCAATTCACCTAGGACACATCTGGCAGTTCCGCCATGTGTTGCGACAACTAAGAGTTGTTCAGTTTTTCCTTCTAAGGCTTTTAGGATTTCGCCAACTGCGCGGGATGCAACTTCACTACGTCGCTCTCCTATTGTTCCAGCGGGATTATCTTCGCCATCAATCCAGCGAATAAAATTGTGAAAATCTTCTGCTCGATTTTGTGAACCGGTTTTTCCTTCCCACAAACCACCATTAGTTTCACGCAGCGATTCATGTGAAGAAAAACCTAAGCCAGTTAAATCTGCGAGAGCTTGCGCAGTTTCTTTAGCTCGACCTAAATCACTTGCAATAATCTGTGTTGGATTCATTCCTGCTAACACTTGTGCTGCACGAGTTACTTGTACTTTTCCAACTTCATTGAGCGCAATATCAGAGTGACCTTGAAATCGATTGATCTTATTCCAGTCTGTTTGTCCATGGCGCCAAATAACTATGCGATTACCTACCATTTAGTGCAGCTTCCTTCACAGCATCTAGTTCAATCGTTGGGCAATCATTCCAAAGACGATCAAGCATGTAGTACTTGCGAAGCTCAACGCTTTGAATATGTACAACTAAATCTGAGTAATCCAGCAAAATCCACTCAGCACCTTTTTCACGGCGTGCTGGCTTTTCTCCAATTGCTTGAAGCTTACGTTCAACTTCATCTGCAATTGAATCAACTTGCGCTGAGTTCTGACCTGTTGCAATCAAAAAGACTTCGCTTAAAACTAATTGATCTGATAAATCAATAGCGATTAAATCCGTGCCAATCTTTTCAATAATGGCATGGGCGGCTACTTGGGTTATCTCACGGGTTTTGCTACTGATTGTCATAGAGCCCATTCTCTCTTATAAATCCCGCGACAATTTCCGGCACATCAGCGCTCAATCCCTGGCGAATCGTTGTTGCGGCAGTATCAAGGGCCTCAATATCAATTCCAGTGTCTGGATATCCAGGGCGGTTGATGCAGATAACTGAGACCATTTTTTGTAAATCGTGGGCCCTGTGCCACTGATCCATCTTTGAAAAAGCATCTGCTCCAACAATCAAGTAAATCTGATCATCTGGAAATGTCTGACTAATCGCTTCAACGGTATCAATTGCATAGCTAGGGCCTTGGCGCAGGATTTCAATGGGATTTACCTGCACTTTATTCTTAATTTCCTCTGGCAACGTTGAAACTGCTAACTCACACATCTTGCGGCGCTGTTCTGGAGAAGCAGTTGGCTCGCAACTTCTAAGTAAAGGTTGGCCAGCAGGAATAAGAAGAAGTTGATCAATGAGATCTTTTTTAAATAGTTGGGTAATTACGTGCAGATGACCACGATGAATGGGGTCAAAGGTTCCGCCGTACATTCCAACGCGGGACAAATTAGTCCCGGTCTAGGCGAAGAGTTAAATAAAGAAGAAATGAAAGAACGGAAAAACCAATAATGCCAAATGCATAAGGGGGCATTGGAAGTTCGCGCACAGCCTCGGTTGCTAAATTGATCATGGTTGAAATCCTACTATGCCAATCCATTAAGTAATTGCTTAAATCCCGCCTCATCAATGACTGGCACGCCGAGTTCTTGTGCTTTAGCTAACTTTGATCCTGGGTCTATGCCGACCAATACGTAATCAGTCTTCTTAGATACTGCGCTAGCGGCCTTGCCGCCATGGCCTGTAATGGTTTCAGAGATGCCATCGCGGGTGAAAGATTCCAAACCTCCGGTTACAACAAAAGTTAAGCCAGCTAGAGTTTGTGGCATCTGCACAACTTCTTGTTGCACAACAGTAACGCCAGCAGCACCCCACTTTCGAATAATTTCACGGTGCCAATCAACGGCAAACCATTCAACTATTGACTGCGCAATTGTTGATCCCACACCATCTACTGCTGCTAGCTCTTCTGTAGAAGAGGTTGAAATCCTGGCAATAGATGAAAAATTTGTAGCTAGCGCTTGCGCAGCCGTAGGACCAACATGTCGAATAGAGAGCGCAACCAAAGTTCTCCAGAGCGGTTGCTTCTTTGCTTGCTCTAGTGCGGCAAGAAGCTTTGCGACATTTGCACCAGCTGTTCCATCTTTTTTAGTAAAGAACTCACTCTTTGCCAATTTCTCCTCATTTAAATCAAATAGATCTGATTCATCGGTAATTATTTTAGAGTCAAGCAATGCAACTGCAGCTTCATAACCCAGAACGTCAATATCTAGAGCAGCACGAGATCCAATGTAGTAAATGCGCTCACGCAACTGTGCAGGACAACTCTGTGTATTTGGGCAACGGATATCAACATCAGCCTCAGACATTGCGCGCAGCTTTGATCCACACTCTGGGCAGTTCGTTGGCATAACAAAGGCCCGCTCACTTCCCGTGCGTTGCTCAATGACTGGGCCTAGAACTTCTGGAATAACATCGCCTGCCTTGCGAATAAGAACAACGTCACCGATTAAGACACCTTTGCGAACAATTTCCTCAGCGTTGTGAAGGGTCGCGTTGGTAACTGTTGAACCTGCAACTTTAACCGGCTCCATAAAAGCAAATGGTGTTACGCGACCCGTGCGCCCAATGCTCACCTTGATATCTAGAAGTTTGGTAGTTACCTCTTCGGGTGGATACTTATAAGCAATAGCCCACTTAGGTGCACGGGATGTAAAGCCCAACTGCGCCTGCTCACTCAAGGAATCGACTTTAATTACTACGCCATCGATTTCATGTTCAACATCATGGCGATGTTCTTCGTAGTACTTAACAAATTTCTCAACTTCAGCACGGCTCTTACACACCTTAAAACGATCACTTGTTGGCAGTCCAAGTGAAGCCAGTACCTCATAAGCATCACTTTGTGACTCAAATGAAATACCTTCTCTTGCCCCAACTCCATGAACAACTACCGAGAGTGGGCGCGATGCAGTAACCCGTGGATCTTTTTGACGCAAGGAACCAGCTGCACCATTGCGTGGATTAGCAAACAGGGCCTTACCCAATTCCTCTAAAGACTCATTGAGTTCATTAAATGCCGCAATGGGAAAGAAGACTTCTCCTCGAACTTCAATTAGATCTGGAAGCTTCTCACCTTTGAGAGCATGTGGCAGATTCTTAATAGTTTTAACGTTGAGCGTGACATCTTCACCTGTAACACCATTGCCACGAGTTAACCCACGCACCAACTGGCCTTTTTCATAGGTCAAGTTAATTGCTAAACCATCGACTTTGAGTTCGCATAAGTAGGAAGGTTTAGGAACTTCTTTTTCGATGCGATCAAACCATGATGACAGCTCATCACTATCAAAGACGTTATCTAAGCTCATCATCTTTTCAATGTGATCACGTTGCTCAAATTGAGTAGCAAACCCTCCACCCACGTGCTGTGTTGGTGTATCAGCCTCGCGAAGCTCAGGGTGCTTAGCTTCTAGCGCAGTTAACTCTTTTAATAATCCATCGAATTCTGCATCAGTAAGAGTTGGTGCATCTAATACATAGTATTTAAATTGATGATCACGAATTTGCACCGTGAGTTCACTCATGCGGTGGCGAGCTTGATTACTCATTACTCAGTCTCACAAATTGTGGCTGAACCTACGACGCGATCACCATCATAAATAACCATCGCCTGGCCAGTTGCCAATCCTAAAAGAGGTTCATCTAAGTGGGCAGTGAGCAATGTTGCATCAAAGAAGTAAGAACAAGGAAGTGCTGCGCCATGTGCACGCACTTGAACAAAGCCGCGTTGTGGTTGCTCAGTGACACCTGGTCCACACCACACAGCCCTCTCACCGCGCATAGTTGATACCGCTAAATCTTCGCGCGCTCCAACAACAACAGTATTGCTCACAGGCTCAATCTTTAAAACAAATCTCGGTGAACCATCAGCAGTTGGAACCGTTAGGCCCAAACCTTTGCGCTGGCCGATTGTGTATGTGTAAGCACCTTTGTGTTCGCCAATCTTCACACCGTCTTGATCAACGATTGGACCTACTTCACTTCCCAAACGATCGCGTAACCATCCTGCGTTATCACCAGATGGAACAAAACAAATATCATGACTATCTGGCTTTTGCGCAACAGCTAAGCCGCGAGCTTCTGCCTCTTTGCGAATATCAACTTTAGTTGTATCCCCTAGTGGAAAAA